>OGQM01000206.1_pt1 | contig 61838 bp, 64 predicted proteins | sample 1553191 | NCBI WGS metagenome assembly OGQM01 (sample SAMEA2579954, study PRJEB22360) | human gut metagenome | biome: human gut; feature: human-associated habitat; material: faeces | place: Denmark | collected 2008/2010 | reverse complement strand
CTTTTTGGCTTGTCAAGTGTTTTTTACACTTCTTGCACAAAAAAAGAGCCCTACCCATTTATAGGTAAGACTCATAAATTTAAGAATTGTCTTAACTTAATGACATTGCCACTAAGTCTTCTCTATTTTTCGATTTCCTTTAAGATGTTTTCAATCTTATTTCCCTGTTCAAGACTTGTATCTTGAATAAAGATCAATTCAGGCATCTTACGAATCTTGATTTTCTTTGCAACACCGGAACGAATAAATCCTTTTGATTGGTTTAAAACACGCATACCTGCATCATTACGCCCTTGTTTACCAAGGAATGTAACATAAACTTTAGCTTGTGATAAATCATTTGTACATTGTACATCCGTTACCGTGCAAAAACCTAAGTTCGGATTTTTCAATTCAAATTGAAGAATGTGTGAAATCTCTCTTTGAATTGTCATTTCCATACGTTCTGTTTTTAATGACATACTATTCTTCCACTTCCTGATCTTCGAAGCCTTCTATAATATCTCCTACTTTAATATCGTTAAAGTTTTCAATTGTCATACCACATTCGTAACCATTTATAACTTCCTTAACATCATTTTCAAAACGACGTAATGATCCTAGTTTTCCAGTATAAACAACAATACCTTCACGAATCAAACGTACTTTACAATCACGCTTCATCTTACCATCTGTAACCATACATCCGGCAATCGTACCAACCTTGCTAACTTTATAAATCTGACGAACATCCGCCTGACCAATGACAACTTCTTCATATACTGGTGCAAGCATACCCTTCATAGCCGCTTGTAATTCTTCTAAAGCTTTATAAATGATGTTGTGCAAACGAATTTCAACACCTTCTTCTTCCGCTTTTTTACGAATAGCAGCACTTGGACGAATATTGAATCCATAAATAATCGCATTTGAAGCACTTGCCAATAATATATCTGATTCTGTAATAGTACCTACAGTTGAACGGATGACATTGATACGAACATTTCCATCAACTTCTAGCTTTTCCATACTTGCCTTTAAAGCTTCGGCAGAACCTTGAACATCGGCTTTGATCAAGACATTGATTTCTTGAACATCACCTTCATCAATTTTCTTTGCCAAATCTTCCAAAGACATAGCGCTTGTTGAATTACGTTCTTTTTCAATTTGTTTATCTAAACGATGACCCGCAATTTCAGCAGCCTTCTTATAGCTATCATAAGACATGAATACATCACCAGCTCTAGGAACTTCATTTAAACCAATGATTTCTACTGGACAACTTGGTTCAGCATGTTTGATTTCCATACCACGATCGTTTGTCATCTTACGAACACGACCATAAGAAGTACCAACTACAACACTATCTCCAGTATGTAATGTACCACGTTGAACTAACAATGTGGCAACAGGTCCACGACCTTTATCCAACTTGGCTTCAATTACTGTACCAGAAGCATTTGTATCTGGATTAGCTTTTAATTCTTGCATATCTGCCACTAACAACATTGTTTCCAATAATTCTGGAACACCCGTTCCCTTTTTAGCAGATACTTGAGTAAAGATTGTATCTCCACCCCATTCTTCAGGCATAATTCCTAGTTCGCTCATTTCAGACATGATACGATCTGGATTTGCACCTGGCTTATCAATTTTATTTACCGCAACTACAATTGGAACACCTGCAGCTTTAGCATGGTCAACTGCTTCTTTTGTCTGAGGCATCACACCATCATCAGCAGCCACTACGATAATAACGATATCTGTAACTTCAGCTCCACGAGCACGCATAGCAGTAAATGCTTCGTGACCTGGTGTATCTAAGAATGTAACCTTTCTTCCTTTTAATGATACCTGATATGCACCAATGTGCTGTGTGATACCACCAAATTCATTTTCAGTTACATTCGCTTTACGAATTGTATCCAATAATGTTGTTTTACCATGGTCAACGTGACCCATGATTGTGACAACAGGAGGACGAGGAACTAATTTAGATTCATCTTCTTCTACATTTTGAAGTTGTTCTTCAATATCATCTTCGTCAACAACAATTTCTTTATGTACTTCTACATTGAAATTCATACAGATCAATTCAATATCCTCATCGGATAACACTGTATTAATTGTTGACATATTCCCCATCATAAATAAGAATTTAATGATTTCAGAACTATTTTTGTGAAGCAACTGTGCTAACTGACCAACAGTAATCGCATCACTATATGTGATTTCCTTTACTGCTTCTTCTTTCTTAGGTGCATTAGACTGATGCGAACTCTTATGCCCTTTTCGATTTGGTTTCTTTTTGTTTTTATTGTTGTTGTTATAAGCCATCGAATCACCTAACCTTTCATCTTTTCGATAATCGCTTTGGCAAAGCCACTATCTACAATCGCAATAGCACTCATCTTTTTATAAGAAACATCATCTAATATAGATGGTTCTACTACTCTATATGGCACATTATAATATGTGCATTTATCCTGAATCTTCTTCATACGATTTTGTCCGCATAAAGAAGATACAAGTACAAGTTTTGCTTGAGATTTTTGAATACTAACAAGTAAAGAATCACCCTTTGCCACTTTTCCAGCTCGATAAGCTAATTGTATCAAATTCGTAACTTTATTCATTGGTAATAATAGTTTCTAATTCCTGATAAACCTCATCTGGAATTTCAATTTCTAAAGCTCTTTGTAAAGCTTTATTCTTTTTGGCAAGAGCCAATGTTTCTAAGCTTTTAGAGATATAAGCTCCATGTCCATTCTTTTTACCTGTCAAATCGATCTCAACTGTTTTCTCAGGTGTACGTACAACTCGAATCAAATCCTTTTTGGGGAAACGTTCTTGTGTTACGACACATTTTCGCATTGGAATCTTACGCATGAAGCCAACTCCTAGTCATCATAATATTCATCATATTCTTCATAGTCAACATCATCATCCCAGTTATTTTCATCTTCATATTCCTGTTCTTCGATTTCTGCTAACTCTTCATCTGAATAGATAGGTTTCATGTCTTCATAGTTAAATTTCTTAACTTCAACCGGTTTCTTTTCTTCAACCTTTTCTTTTTTAGGCTTAGAAGCAACCTCTTCCTGTTTATTTGAAGCATCTGCCATAGATTCGAACTTAGAAGTATATTCTTTTACATCGGCAGCCGTTTTTTCTTTGCGGTTTTGTTTTGCAATACGAGCCAATTCTTCCATTTCATCAACTTGTTTTTCTACAACAGAGTTTTCTTCAACTGAATTTTCTTTTTCAAATAAAGTATCTTCAGCATGTTCTTCAACTGCATCTACTTCTTCATCTTCATAAGTGAAATCAGCAACATCAATATTTTCGATTTCTGCTTCATTTGATTTTAATTCATCAATCTTTTGTTGTTGTTTATAAGCACGTTCTTTCGCCTTCTTTTCTTCATACTCTTCTTGCATTTTAGCGCTGATAGCCATGTAGTCGATACCTAATTCCTGCATTTCGCTTTCAGATTTGATATCGATTTTGTGGTTTGTTAATTTAACAGCTAAACGTGCATTTTTTCCACGCTTACCAATTGCCAATGACAATTGATTATCAGGAACAACAACGATCAAACCATCTTTGACTGCTTCATTTGGAATGACCGCAACACCAGTACTAGGACTTAATGCATTCGCAATTAATTCACTAATATTATCAGACCATTCAAAAATATCGATTTTTTCACCATTTAATTCATTGATGATTGTTTGTACACGACTTCCACGAGGACCAATACAAGCTCCAATTGGATCAATGTTTTCATTGTGTGAACAAACTGCAATTTTACATCTTTCTCCAGCATCACGAGCAATCGCTTTGATTTCAATGATTCCATTATAGATTTCAGGAACTTCACGTTCGAACAAACGACGAACAAATACTGGAGTAGCACGAGATACTAAGACTTGCGCACCCTTAGTTTCTTTATTTACTTCTGTAATCACAACTAAAATGTTGTCGCCTTCTTTATAATGTTCAGTTGGAATTTGTGCTGATTTTTTCATTACGGCAAATGTTTTACCAATATTTACAATAACAAATTTTTCTTCTACAGTTTCAACAGTACCTAATACCATTTCATCCACTTTGTCACAATATTCTTCGTAAACCAATGCTTTTTCAGCCTCACGAATCTTTTGTTTCATAACATTTTTAGCAAGTACAACAGCAGCACGATCAAAGTCTTTGAAGTCAACTTCTTCTCCTACCATATCACCTAATTGGATGTTTGGATTTTCTTTTTGAGCTTCCTCTAATTCGATTTCTAATTCGTCATCTTCAACTTCTTCCACAACCATACGCTCGTGGTAAATGTGGATTGCGCCATCAACAATGTCAACACGAACATAAGCATCTGGAATTTCGATATGTTTACGGTATGCTTTTGTCAAAGCTTCTTTCAATGCATCTTCAACGATTTCCTTAGTTAATTGACGATCTGTTTCAATACCCTGTAGAGCTTTAGCTAAATCTTCAACTTTAATTTTTGGTTTCATTTTTATTCTCCTATACTTTTACAGCTGTCATTATCAGCTGAATGTTACTCTTTTTGATTGTGATCTTTTTTGTTCTTGTTTTATCACGATAAGAAATTGTCACATCATTTTCTGTAGCTTCAATAAGATCACCAACCACTTGATCTAAACCTTGTTTTGGATCTTTCATCTTAACAAATACATATTTGCCAACAGCTCTTTGAATTTCTTCATCTGTTCTAAGTTCTCTTTCAGCTCCTGGCGAACAAACTTCAAGCATGTATTCATGAGCATACCAGTCTTTTTCATCAAGCATTTGTCCAATTACATCTGAGCAAGATGCACAAGTATCCAAATCCATTGTACCGTCTTCTTTTTCAACTGAAACTCTTAATAAAGGTGTTCCTTGATTTGTGATCCATTCAAGATCGTACAAATGACATCCGTTTTCATTAAGAACTTCTTCAATCCATTCTTTAAGATTGTTCATACATTTCTCCTTAGTAGCAAAACAGAAGGAGTGGTACGAACCACTCCTTGAATTTCTATACACATAATTTATAGCACAAAATAACATTATTTGCAACTATTTGTTTTCTTCAAGCTCAACATGTCGAAGAATAATTGTTTTGATTAATTCAGCAGCAAGCTTTGGATCATCATTACATACAATATACTTGTATTGAGATACCATCTTCATCTCATTACTCGCCTTGGCAAGTCTTTGTTGAATGATTTCTTCAGGCTCTGTACTGCGACCACGAATACGCCTTTCCAATTCCTCCATTGAAGGTGGAATAATAAAGATTGAAATCGCATCCGGACACTTTTCTTGTACCTGAATAGCTCCCTGTACTTCAATTTCCAATAAGACATTTTTTCCTTCATCACGTAAACGATTTACTTCTTTTAAAGGTGTTCCATAATAGTTTCCAACAAATTCGGCCCACTCCAAAAGACCACCTTCTTGAATGGCTTTCTCAAAATCTTCGCGACTTGAGAAAAAATAATCTCTTCCGTCAACTTCCCCAGCACGTGGTTTACGTGTTGTCATAGACGTAGAGTAAGCCAAATTTAAACGTTCATCTGTTTCAAAATATTTTCGAATTGTTCCTTTTCCAACACCACTAGGACCACTCAAAATAATTAATAAACCTCTTTGCATGTCAATCTTGCACTCCCTCTTTTCATCCATTTTACAAGTCCAAACCATGTGTGTCAAATTTAATTTAACTATGATATAATTCTTAACAGACTAAGGAGGATTATTATGGCTATTGACGGATTATTTTTATATAATATTCAACAAAAATTAAACGCATATACCCCATGTAAAATTGGTAAAATACAAAATATTAGCGATGAAGAAATATTGATTCATTTACATACACGTAATGAAGGAAATCAAAAACTGGTGATAAATGTACACTCCAACACAAACCGTGTATATATCGCAAACTTTATTCCCGGCATTCAACCCGAACCATCTAACTTTGTGATGGTCTTAAGAAAACTATGCTCACAAGCTATTGTCGAGTCATTTGAACAAGTAGGCTACGACCGCATTTTATGTTTACACCTATCTTGTCGCAACGAATTTCAAGACCTTGTTAAATACGACCTTAACATCGAACTTATGGGAAAATATGCCAATCTTATTTTAGTAAAAGATGGCATTATTGTAGATGCACTAAAACGTATTCCCGTATATGAAAATGCCAAACGATTCATTCATCCAGGCGCAAAATATGTAGCACCTGCTCAACCGGAAAAGAAAAATCCATTTGAGATTCAGGATGTTGATCTAGATCAAAGCCTAGTCAAACAAATCTATGGCTTTTCTCCATTACTTTCAAATGAATTTATTTATCGTATAAAAAATAACGAAAAATATATCGATATATTAAATGAAATTATTCATTCAAACACTTTATATATCTATAAAAAAGATTTTCATTGTATTGAATTAAAACATTTAAATGAACAATCAAAAACCTATTCGATTATGGAAGGCTTAAATCATTTATATGAAGAAGATGAACAAAAGAAACGTATCAAAGAACAATATGGCGACATCATTCGTACAGTCGATAAAGAAAAGACGAAACAAATAAAAAAACTTCCAAAGCTAGAACAAGCCTTAGAAGATGGAAAAGACTATCATAAATATCAAGAATATGGAGACTTGATCTTTGCGTACATGTACCAAATCAAAAAAGAAAAGACCATCGTCTTACCTTCTTTTGAAACAAATGAAGATGTAAAAATCCCCATTGATATGCGTTATGATCTAAAAACAAATGCTAATAAGTACTACCAGAAATATCACAAAATGAAACGAAGTTTAGTCATTCTAGAAGAACAAATCAAACAATGCAAAGAAGATATTGAATACTATACACAACTTGAAGAACAACTTCAACATTGCAGCGTATATGATGCCGGAGAAATTCGTGAGGAATTGATCAAGCAGCATGTTTTAATGCCTAAAAAAGAAAACAAAAGAAAAAAGAAGAACAATAAGCCAAATGTTCTTCATCTTGTATTCGATGATTGTGAAATATATGTTGGTAAAAACAACATTCAAAATAACTATGTAACACATCAAATCTCACGCAAAAATGACTTATGGTTTCACGTTAAAGACTATCACGGATCTCATGTCCTTTTAAAAAGTGATGACTTTACAGAACAACAAATCCGGTTATGTGCTCAACTAGCCGCCTATTACTCAAAAGGTAAAGATTCAAGTTCAGTACCTGTTGACTATTGTTTGATTTCCCAAATCAAAAAGGTACCTGGATCGAAGATTGGCTTTGTGACCATGAAATCCAATAAAACAATTTATATTGATCCAGATGAAACTTATCTATTAGATGTCATTAAAAATCATCAGGTAAAGTAAAAGAGATGGAATATCCATCTCTTTCTTTTATCCTTTTACTTCAATAGTTGAACCATCAGGTCCTGGTGTATTTTTCAAGTAATCAATGATTTCTTGACGCTTGTCAGCTTTACAAGGTTTACATGCGATATGATCCATATCTTTTGAAACCAAAGCTTCAGCCATACCACTACATCCAGGGAATCCACAACCACCACAGTTATAACCAGGTAGTAATGATGTTACTTTTTCAACACGTACATCCGCTTCTACTTTTAAATATTTGTCGGCAACACCTAGACCTAAGCCAAGTACTGCACCAAGTACAAGCATCATAATTACGGCTACGATTACCATATTTATTCTCCCTTCACTTGATTGTGAGCCGGATTGTTTGTACACGCAAAATCTTTACATCCATCACAATCCGCTTTTAAATCCTCACACCCTTTTGGTTTGGGTGTTTTTTTATTCATTAAATACAAAACAATATAGATAGCGACTAGTGCGCCAAAAAACAATATTGCGAATAAATATCTCATTATACAATTCCTGTAAAGCAAGAGAATGCCATAGCCATGATGGCAGCAACAATCAAGGCGATTGGATTACCAACGAAGGCTTTTGGAACTTCACTTTGTTCTAATCTTTCACGAATTGTAGAGAAAATGAATAATACAAGGGCAAATCCTAATGGAGTACCAATTGAGTATACTAACATTTGTGCAAAATTATAACTATTAGAAATATTTACTAAACATACATTTAATACTACACAGTTTGTAGTGATCAAAGGTAAGTAAACACCTAAAGATTTATAAAGAGCAGGACTTGTCTTTTTAATGAACATTTCTGTCAACTGAACTAAAGATGCGATTACTAAGATAAATGTAATCAAATCCATAAATTCAAGTTGTAAAGGTACAAGTACTAAATAATAAAGTGCATATGTAACTAATGCAGCAACAACGATAACGAAGACAACGGCAACACCCATACCAATAGCTGAGCTTTTCTTTTTAGAAACACCCATGAATGGACACATACCTAAGAATTGAGTTAAGATAACGTTATTTACTAATACACTCGTTACTAAAAGTGCCATTAATTCACCCATCTTACTTTTCCTCCTTTGTTGCAGCTTCTTCCTTAGCCGTTACATGTTGTTTATAAGCACCAACAGCGGCTGCTAAAACCGCAAATGTAATGAAGGCTCCAACACTAGATCCAAAAATACTTACAGTGAAGTTTTCTGGAATGATGTGTAGATTTAGCCAAACTTGAGCTTCATTAAATGGGTTTACCACTTTAATGCCACCTGTCGAAATCAATTCACGAATAAATGACATCGCAAGTACTGCTAGAGTATATCCTAGACCCATTCCTAAACCATCTAAAGCTGAATCTAAAACCCCATTTTTACTAGCGAAAGCTTCTGCACGACCCAAGATAATACAGTTAACTACGATCAACGGAATGAATACACCTAAACTTGTATTTAAGCTTGGCGCATAAGCTTGGATCAACATTTGAATAATCTTAACTAATGTTGCAATAATTACAATATAAACTGGAATACGAATTTCATCTGGTGTAATTTTACGAACACATGAAATAATTACGTTTGACATAATCAATACGATAATAACACTGACACCCATACCAATCGCATTATTTACAGTTGTAGTGATGGCTAGTGTTGAACAAATTCCTAAGAATAATGAGAATACTGGGTTATCTTTAATTAAACCCGCTTTAAAGTTTTCAAAACGATTCATCTAGATAACCTCCTTACTTTAATTTATCGACAAGTTTTGCCGCTTCATGAATACCACTAACAACAGGACCAGAAGAAACAGTCGCACCAGAAATCGTATCCAATTCTCCTGTCGCATCTTTGCCTTCTAGGGATTTCTTAAATGGAGCTTCAGTTACTTTTGAACCTAAGCCTTTTGTATCTCCATTGCTGATGGCATTGTATTTATCAATCTTCTTTGTATCTTTATCAATAGATACCAAGAATACAGTTCCTTCTTTATATCCACTAACACTCATATTAAAGATATAAACATTTTTATATTCATAAACCCTTTGTACAGTTTTTGAATCCAAAGTTTTATCAACCAATTTAAAATCATCCGAATTTGCATCTGGATACATAGCTATTAATGATTCTTTTTCTTGTCTTTCGTTATTTTCAGCAATAACAGGAGCTGTCATTTGGTTCGCAAATGCTAAAGCACCTCCCGCAACAGCTGAAACGATAGCCAAGAATAATCCTAAATGTACAATCTTGTTCATAGAGTTACCTCCATAGTTTCAACAACTGCAGCTGTTTCAGGAACAGTATCTACCTTTTGAATAGAGCTTGCTGCATAGAAACTGATTGCTAAACCAATCAATGCTAAACAAGCACATACGATTCTTGATTTTTTAACCAATTCCAATTGTTTTCCATCAAAACAAGATTCAATCCATGGAGTAAACATATTCATCAATAAAATTGAATATAAACATCCTTCTGGAAGATTGGCTTTTAAACGAATCAATGTAGTTAAAATAGCTGCACCCATTGCGAATACAACACGACCACTTGCACTTGTTGGACTTGTTACTGGGTCTGTCAACATAAATACAGCACCAAAAATAACACCACCAGTTAATAGGTGTAATAATGGATACCAAATAAACGCTGGAATACCATTGTATGAATCAATTCCAGTAATTAAAGCTACAACAGCAGTTAATACAAAGATAGTTCCTAAATATACAGCTGGAACTCTCCAGTCGATGATTTGGCGAACAGCTAATACTACACCAATAATCAAAATCAAGATTGAGAATGTTTCACCAATAGATCCAGGATAAGTTCCTAGAGCTAAACCTGCAAATCCACCATACTGAGATAAGAATGAATCTAATACAGAAGCATTTGCTGGTAACCAATGGTAAGCACTCGCAATTACTGTAGTTGGTGTAGCTTGTGTAATCAATCCAACACTAACACCAGTAAATGCTTGTAAAATTACAGCACGACCTACAGCTGCTGGGTTGAAGATATTTTGTCCAAAACCACCAAATAATAATTTAGCTAATACAATTGCGAAAATAGTCGCAATAATAACCGCATAACAAGACATATTAACAGGTACCATCAAAGTTAAAATGATAGCTGTAACCCATCCAAATGAGCTCTTTAAGAAAGTTTTAATATCTTTCTTCATAATCTTTGCGAAGATGGATTCGCAAACGAATGTTGTAATTAAAGAACAAGCTAATAAAAGAACACAATGCAAAGCAGCACTAGCACCCCATGCAGATGCATAATAAATAACAGCTGCTACAAACACAACAAGTAAACTTAAAGATAATTCTTTCATGATACGTTGTGTTGACAAGTTATTCTTAATGCTTGGACTTACATGAAAAGTAAATTTCATTTGAATCCTCCCTACTTTTTCTTAAGCATAACAATACGTTTTGCCTTACGAACATTTTCAGTTACATCAATATGAGATGGACAAATATAAGTACACATTCCACATTCGATACAACTCATAACGCCACGTTTTGACATTTCATCAACGTCATTTGCCTTCAATGCAGCTGTAATTCTTACTGGCTGTAAACCACTTGGGCAATGATCACTACATTTACCACAACGTAAACATGCGATCGCATCATCATTGGCAGCTGGAAGTACAGTTAATGCATTCATAGCACGATCAACGACAAACATATCATTGACAATTGTTTTACCCATCATAGGTCCACCTGAAATCAAGCGAACTGTATCTTGTGTATATCCTCCACAAGCTTCAATGATTTCGCTTACTGGCATACCTACAGGTACACATACATTGTGTGGATCTTTTACGCATTCACCACTCACTGTTAAATTCTTTTGTGTGATGGCTTCCCCTTTTTCAAAGGCTTTCGCAATAGCGATGGCACTTGAAGCATTACCAATGATGGCGCCGGCTTCAGCTGGTAATCCACCATATTCTTTATGCAATACTTCACGAACTAGAACACGTTCCCAACCCATTGGGTAAACATCAGGGACTGGATAAACCTCAACACCAGCTGCATCTGTCAATGCAGATTTAACTTTTTCAATTAAATCAGGGTGAGATTCTTTGATACAAATGTAAACTGTTTTGGCTTCAGCCATCTTCTTCATGATTTTAGCACCTGTAACTAAATCTTGTGCATCATCCATGACAGAGCGGTAATCGGCTGTGATATAAGGCTCACATTCAACGGCATTGATCAATACATAATCAACTCCATCTGGTTTCATATATTTTACATAGGTTGGAAAACCAGCTCCACCTAAACCAACAATACCTGCATTCTTTACAAAATCAACACACTCTTGGCGAGTTGCACTTTGCCAGTCTAATGGTGCAAAAGATTGAACTTTGGTTTGTTTAAAATCGCATTCAATCACCATGTGATTTTGTGGACGCAAAGAATTGTGCATACGCTTAACAATTCCTTTGTAAGTTCCAGAAACACTTGAATAAATTGGCACATAAAAACCTGACTTTGTTTCAGCCAGTTTTGTTCCAACTGATACAGTATCTCCCTCTTCAACAAGAATATCAAAGTCTAAAGTACGTCCTGCAACTAAAGGAATATAAACTTCCTTTTTAGGCATAAGATGTAACAATTCAGACTTTTCTGTCAATTCTTTTTTACCAGGGATATGCTGTCTCATTGGTCCTAAAAATAGTGACATATAAATCCTACCTCCCATTTATACTAGTTAATCATAGGCCTTTTTTTTCACAAGTTCAAGAATTTTTTGACAATTTCCCATAATTTAGGTAAGTACTTACATTTACATTAAGCTCAATTCATCATATAATACTTCTATGCAAAAAAATAAGTCTATATTATCGTGGCTCATCCTATCGATTTGTTTTCTAATCTTTATAAGTTCTGTCATATTCTTCGTTCAAAACAAAGACAATAAAACAACAGAAAACCTAAATGTTACACTAACAGATGTTGGCTTTGACACGCCCATCACTCTAAATTGCTCATGTTCACAAGCAGATTTTGCCAAATATACAAAAATCTTACGAAAGACATTTAAAGAAAACAACAAACGATTCGACCAATACCATGCCTATAAAAATATGAATAACCTTTATACTTTAAATCATGAAGCTTACAAACATCCCGTTCAAATGGATTCTACCTTTATTGATTGTTTAAAACTAGCTATAAAGATGCAGTGTGAAAACCCACAATTTGACATCAGTCAAGGAAGCCTATTAAATTTATGGCATGATGCTAGAGAAAACACACAAGTTCCACCAAGTGATGACAAGATTCAAGAAGCCTTAAAACATATTGATCTAAATAATATTCAAATTAATAAAAATGAAGTATCCTATTTGGATTCTGAATTATCCATTGATCTAGGTGCGATTGCCAAAGGCTATACAGCCCAACTTGCCAAAGAAGCATTAAATAAAGCCGGATTAAAAAATGGCTATATCAATGCCGGAGGTAATGTTGTCTTACTTGGTGAAAAAGAAGATGGATCCAATTGGAAAATTGGTATTCAATCTCCTGATTCAAGTGATGCTCTTGTTCAATATGAAACAAAAAAAGCCACATGTTTAGTCACAAGTGGAGATTACCAAAGATATTTTACCTACAAAAATAAAAAGTATTCCCATATTATTGATCCACAAACCGGTTATCCTGCAAACTATGTTCGTAGTGTTACCGTCATCACAAAAGACTCAGGCAAGGCCGATGCCTTAAGCACAACCTTATTTTGTATGAGTGTCGAAGATGGAATGAAATATCTATCCACCCTTAATTATGATGTACAAGCTATATGGATCGTGGATAAAGATATAGATATTAAAGCAGATCTTGAAACGAAAGATTATAAAATAATCACAACAGACAAAATTAAAAATAGAGTAACTCTTGTCGATTAGAGTTACTCTTTTCATTTACATATTAGTCATGTAATACGTGATTACAACGATCACACAATCCATCTTCATTTTCAGATTCTGTATAGTTCCAGCAACGAGGACATACATGACCTGTAGCCTTTTCTACTTTAACCTGACAAACTTCGAATTGTTCTAATTCATCATTTGTGAATGATACTTTAGATACAATGAACCATTGCGCTGCATTACTCAATACACGATCCATGATTTCTTTTTGTGCATCACTTACATGTAATACAACATGTGCTTCTAGTGATTTACCGATTAAACCTTGAGCACGAGCATTTTCAAGTGCTTTGAAGACATCCTTACGAACTTTGAATAATTCTTCCATATCCACTTTGATTTTATCAACATCAAAATCTAATTCTAAGTCTTTGTATGTAGTTAAATGGATACTTTCTTCATCAAAGTGCATATAGTCATTGACTTCTTCACAAGTATGAGCCAAGATTGGAGCCCATAATTTAGTCATCACTTCAACGGCATTATAAAGTACAGTTTGAACTTGACGACGAACTGGTGCATCTTCTTTTTCAATATAAAGAATATCCTTCGTGTAATCTAAGTAGTAAGCTGATAATTCGTTTGTCATTAAGTTTGTCAAATATGTAACAACATCTGAGAAACGATATTCATTATAAGCTTTTCTACAGTAATCTACGGCATCTTTTAATTCAGTTAAAATATATTGATCCAATTCACTCAATTCATTGAAGTTTACACAATCTTTTGCAGTAAATTGTTGATTATCTAAGTTTGCCATTAAGAAACGTAATGTATTACGTACTTTACGATAGTTTTCACTAACTTGTTTCAAGATCTTTTGACCCATTGAAACATCAGCTTGATAGTCTACACTACATGCCCATAAACGTAAGATATCTGCACCATATTTCTTAGTGATTTCACTAGGTGCAACGGCATTCCATTGAGATTTAGACATCTTAACGCCCTTTTCATCCATAACGAAACCATGTGATAATACTTGTTTGTATGGAGCTTTACCATGAACAGCAGTACCTACGATCAAACTTGAGTTGAACCATCCACGATATTGGTCACTACCTTCAAAATATAAGTCAGCAGGATAACCTAAGCCACGATCCATCATAGCTCCTGTATGACTTGATCCTGAGTCAAACCAAACATCCATAGTATCTGTTTCTTTACGGAAGATTCCATTTGGAGAATGTTCATTCGTATATCCTTCTGGTAATAAATCTTTAACATCTCTTTCAAACCAAACGTTTGATCCATATTCACCAACTAATTCAGCTACGTGATCAAAGATTGCTTGATCCATGATTGGAGTATCATCTTCACCATAAACAATTGGAATTGGAACACCCCAAGCACGTTGACGAGAAATACACCAGTCATTACGATCGGCAATCATATTGTGCATACGTTGTTCACCCCAGGCAGGTACCCAAGATACAGAGTGAATTTGTTCTAATAATTCATCACGAATTTGATCAATTGACGCAAACCATTGTGTTGTAGCACGGAAAATAATTGGTTTTTTAGTACGCCAGTCATGTGGGTATGAGTGCGTGATGAATTGAAGTTTTAATAATACACCCAATTCATCTAATTTTTGAGTGACAGTCTTGTTGGCATCTTCTACATATTGACCTGCAAGCCATTCTCCAACATCATCCATCATGCATCCTTGTGCATCTACGTTACAATATACTGGCAAACCATATTTCATACCAATATTAAAGTCATCCACACCAAATCCAGGTGCTGTATGAACACATCCAGTACCAGCATCGGCTGTTACGTGATCTCCACACATCAATAAACTTTCTCTTTCTGGATATAATGGGTGAGTACAAGTAATATATTCAAATTCTTTACCTTTGAAAGTTTTTAAAACATCACGTTTTTCAACTTCAAATTTGTCACATAATTCTTCAACCATGCTTGATAACATGATCAATTTTCCCTTTTCTGTATCCACTAATGAATAGTCAAAATCAGGGTTTACACTAATTCCTAAGTTTGCAGGAATAGTCCAAGGTGTTGTTGTCCAAATTACGAAGTTGCAATCTGTATCCAATACGCCTTTTCCGTCTTTAACGGCAAATTTAACATAAATTGTTGGACTCTTAACATCTTTATATTCAACTTCCGCCTCAGCTAAAGCTGATTCACTACTTGGTGACCAATAAACTGGTTTTAATCCTTTGTAGATCAAACCTTTCATAGCCATCTTTCCAAAGATTTCGATTTGGTGTTTTTCAAAACCCTTTTGAAGAGTGATATAAGGATGATCATAATCTCCAATTGATCCTAAGCTTAAGAATCCTGCTTTTTGATTAGCTACTTGCTTTAAAGCATAGTCATAACAGATTTTTCTAAATTCAGCAATTCCCATTTTCTTACGGTCATAACCCAATTTAGTAACCGCAGTTTCAATTGGTAAACCATGAGTATCCCATCCTGGAATATATGGTGTTTTGTATCCTTCCATAAAGTGAGATTTTACAATTACATCTTTTAACACTTTATTTAAGGCATGCCCTAAGTGGATATCCCCATTGGCATAAGGAGGACCATCATGTAACACAAATGATTCTGCTCCTTCTCTTCTTTCTAACATCTTTTCATACAATTTTTCATCTTGCCAGCGTTTCTGGAAACCAGGCTCTTTTTTAGTCAAATTTCCACGCATTTCAAATGCCGTTTTAGGCATATGAAGAGTTTCTTTGTAGTCCATATTTTATCTCCTTTTCAAAATAAAAAAACGTCCTAATAAAAGGACGTAATAAACACGCGGTGCCACCTTAATTCATAGTTTACACTATGCACTTTGATGAGATAACGGATCATCCGGATCAAACTACTATAATTTCGTAAGATCAGCTCAAAAGGGATACCTAAATTCTTATTCATACAATGTTTCACCAAATTTCATTGCTCTCTTAAATCCTAACGAATAAAGGCGTGTCTTTATCTTAGCTAGATATATTGATCAAAGTTCAAAACAAGTCTTCCCTTTTTTGTGGTTGAAATAACCTCTTTAAACTGGAATCGACCTGTCTTTCTGATTGACACGAAATCATTATTGCACAATTGTAAATTTTGTTCAAGTACCACATCATTAACTTTCACAAATCCAGCATGAATCTTTTTTAATGCTTCACTTCTTGAACAATGTGACAATTGAGCAACAATACTATCTAAACGTAGACTGCTGCACATGATACGTATTTCTTTTTTATTACTTTTTGTGATTTCATAATCCAAACACTCTTCAAAACATACATTACACTTACCAATCTGCGTACAATTATCGATAATATATTTTGAAATCTTTTCTTTGCAAAAAATATATAAGTCATCTTCTTGTACAATTAAATCGCCAATGACACTTCTTTCAATACCCGAATGCATTAAACATCCTAGTAAATCAGAGTGTGTTAATGTTTTGAATTTCGAATTGTATGTGGCATGAAGACAAACACAATCACTAAAACCCTCATATCCTTCGGGTATAAAGCATGCGATTTTTCTTTCTGCCTCATCATAGCCCCCATCAAATACAAGATGAATATTTTTAGGTACCATATTCTGAAGAATAGCTTGTTCAGAAATCGATAAAAAATAGGTCATGATCAGCCTATTTTGTTTTTGAAAGATACGAATCTGATCTTTCATCTGCGAAATAAACACCTCATGACCTACCATAAATGAGCTCATTAAAAGTAAATATTAGTCTTCATCTTCGAAGTCATCAGGACTTCCTAATGAAATAGTTCCTTGTACACCAATTTCAGCTGGAGAACATAAAATTACGTTCTGACCAATTTTCTGAATTTTACCATCAAGTGCATATACAACACCTGTTAAAAAATCAATAGTACGTTGTGCATAGTCACGATCTAGCTTGTGTAAATTAACTACAACAGCACGACCTTCTTTTAAACGTTGTCCTACTTCCTCAGCTTCTCCAAAGCTTCTTGGTTCAAACAATACCATTTTTGTATTTGAATTCAAAGAAGTTGTGTTCGTACGAGCTTTTGGTCTCTCATAACGACTTTGAGGTTCTACTTCTTCTACCTTTTCAGCTTGTGGTGCTTCTTGATAATCGTCTTCTTCTTCAATTGGAGCAACGAAGTCTTTTACTTTATCCATAAATCCCATGGGAAAAACCTCCTTAACGAACATAATTATAGCACAAAGAATGACTTATTCAAACTTATATTCTTTTTTTTATTTCCAATTAAAAGACATGCCAATTTGACATGCCATTTTATATATTATTCAGTTTCAATTAATCCGTATCCACCATCATGACGTCTGTAGCAGACTGCAATTTTGTTTGTTTCATCATCTGTATAAATGAAGAAATCGTGTCCCAACAATTCCATTTTCATAATAGCTTCATCTAAGCTCATTTCTTTTGGAACAATTGATTTAGTACGAACAACTTCATCATCATCCACTTCATCATCATTAAATAGTTCGTGATCTAAGAAAGCCTCAGCAAGTGATTCTTTATTTTTACGTGTTAAACGTGTTTTTGTTCTACGAATTTGATCTTCCAATTTATCTACAGCACGATCGATAGCTGCATATAAATCGTCATCTACAACCTCTGCACGAAGAATCGCATAACGTGTTGGGATTGTAACTTCAATTTTTTGTTTTGTCGGATATGTACGAACTAAAACGTTAGCTACATCATCCTCACCAATAATGAAGTACTTTGTTAAAACATCTAATTTTTTATGAATCTTATCTGAGATTCCCTGAGTTACTGTGATGTTTTTTCCTACAATATTTACTTTCATATTATGTACCTCCTATATGATTTGTATTGCTACTTAGATTATAGCACGTTTATTTTGTTTTACACTTTTCGACAAGAAATGACAAAAATATAACCAGTTTTGCCAAGGAGGTTGACAAGTTAAAATGTAACTATTTTCAGAAAACAACTTGCATATTTTCAATAACTGCGCTATAGTATATGCAGGTGATTAACATGAACATCCATACAACACATTTTTACTTTTACTTTAGATAGCCCTAATTAAGCCAATCAAAACTGAATGGTATTTTAATTAGGGCTTTTAAGCATTAACAATTTTACTGTTAATGCTTTTTTGTTACTCACAAATGGAAAGAAGGATATTATTATGATTATTACTTTAAAGAAAAATGCACCCAAACACGATGTCGACAAATTGATTGACAAATTTGAAGGCATGAATCTTCATGTCACAATGATTCAAGGCGATAACTATAACGTCTTTGGTTTAGTTGGAGATACAAGTATTGTCGATGAAAAAAGTGTATTGGCTAACCCCATTGTATATAACGTACAACGTGTTGCCCAACCTTATAAATTAGCCAACCGTATGTTCCATCCAGAAGATACGATTGTAGATGTAAATGGCATTCAAATTGGCGGCAAAAAAATTGCGATGATTGCAGGCCCTTGCTCTGTTGAAGGAGAAGAACAAATCTGTCGTATTGCTAAAGAAGTAAAAGCAGCAGGCGCTGATATGTTACGTGGCGGAGCTTATAAACCAAGAACAAGTCCTTATGCTTTTCAAGGAATGGGAACGGCAGGAGTTATGGCTATGGTCAAAGCTAGAGAAGAAACAGGGCTTCCTATCGTATCTGAACTTATGAGTGCTGATCATTTGGATGAATTTGTTGAAAATGTAGACATTATTCAAATTGGCGCTCGTAACATGCAGAACTTTGACTTATTAAAAGCTGTCGGTAGAACAAAAAAACCAATTCTTTTAAAACGAGGCATGTCTGCAACGATTCAAGAATGGATCATGGCAGCCGAATACATTATGTCAGAAGGCAATCCAAACGTTATATTCTGTGAACGTGGTATTCGTACTTTTGAAACTTATACTCGTAACACATTAGATTTAAGTGTTGTACCTATTATTAAAGAAAGAACCCACTTACCTATTATTATTGATCCAAGCCATGCAGCGGGTGATTATAAATTAATTGACTCCTTATCCCTTGCTGCCATCGCAGCTGGTGCTGATGGTTTGATTATTGAAGTACATGATGATCCAGAAAACGCATGGAGTGATGGTGCTCAAAGTTTAAAACCAAAACGCTATGCTGATCTAGTTCAAAAAGGAAAAGCTATCGCTAAAGTTATTGGAAGAGAATTATAAGAAACTGCACACGCAGTTTCTTTTTATGTTACAATGCTTTGGGTGATACAATGAACAATCCTTATCCTTATTCAAACGACAATAAGAGATATCAAACAATTAATTATTATTTTCGTAATAATTACCATCAAAAAGTCGCTAAAATTCCATTAAACGCAGGCTTCACATGTCCAAACCGAGATGGAACAAAAGGTATTGGTGGATGTACATTCTGCTCAAGCATGGGTAGTGGTGATAGTATATTATGTTTTGATGATTCTTTACAAAAACAATACAAAGAAGGTCTAAAGCGTATGCAAAATAAGTGGCCTGATTGTATTGGATTTGCCTATTTTCAAAGCTATTCCAATACATATGCCCCACTTGAAGTCTTAAAAAAAGTATATGATCCTTTTTTCAATGATCCAGACATTCCTGGCGTTGCGATCGCAACACGTGCCGATTGTTTAAATGATGAAATCATAGACTATTTAAATAGTCAAAATAAAGAAGTCTGGCTTGAATTAGGCTTACAAAGTGTACATGAAAATACAATGGAAAGATGTAATCGAAAACATTCAACACAAATCGTATTTGATTGGTTAGACAAATTAGAATCTACAAACATCAAAACATGTGTACATATTATTAATGGTTTACCAAATGAATCAAAATCCGATATGTTAGAGACTATAAAACAGATATCTTCTCATCCTGTCGATGCAATCAAAATTCATATGCTGCATCTAATCGAAGGAACACAAATGGCAAAAGAATATAAAGAACATCCGTTCCATATTCTAACTTTAGAAGAATATGTAGATATTGTAGTCGATCAATTGGAATTATTGCCAAAAGAAATAATTATTGAACGTTTAACAGGTGATGGTATTGCGAAAGATTTAATTGAACCAAAATGGACAATCAAAAAAACGATTGTGACAAATGAAATTGATAAATTAATGGTAAAAAGAAATACGTGGCAAGGCAAAAATGTCTAACCACGTATTTTTAATTTATTTCAAATTTAAGCAATAATATCTTTTCTTACCACGACGAATGATTACATAGTTTGATACATAAGCCTGTGATGAATCAATAACCAATGTTTCATCATTAACTTTAACGCCATTTAAGCTAATTGAATTTCCCTTGATCCATTCTCTAGCTTCACGACGACTCGAAGCAATTTTAGCCTCCACTAAAACATCGATTAAAGTCTTACCTGCTTCTTGATCAACTTTATCCATATTTTTTACGGCATCTAGACGCTGTTGTTCATCTAAGTCATTTAATTGGCCTCTAAACAATGCATTTGTGATCTTAATTGCAGATTCTAACCCTTCTTCACCATGTAAATCACGAACAACTTCTTCTGCCAATTTCTTTTGTGCTTCACGTCTACCAGCATCTTCATTTAAAGAAACTTCCAATGCATCAATTTCTTCTTTTGTAAGGAATGTTAATTTTTTCAAGTATTCAATAACCTTTGAATCATCTGTATTGAATAAGAATTGATACAATTCATAAGGTGAAGTCTTTTTAGGATCCAACCATACAGTTCCTGTTTCACTCTTACCAAATTTAGTTCCATCTGCTTTCGTAATTAATGGCATTGTTAAACCATAGCATTTCACATCAGCACCACATTTTTTACGAATCAATTCCAAACCTGAAGTAATATTTCCCCATTGGTCTTGTCCACCAATCTGCATTGTACAACCTTTTGTCTGATAGAGATTTAAGAAGTCCAAAGATTGAAGAATCATATAAGAAAATTCTGTATAACTAATACCAGAATCCAAACGTTTCTTTACTGTTTCTTTATTCAACATGTAGTTTACGTTGAATAATTTTCCATAGTCACGCAAGAAATCAATGATTGTGATATCTTTAGTCCAATCTAAGTTATTGACCATGTCAAATCCCCATAATTTAGAGATTTGTGCATGTAAAGCATCATAATTTGATTTTAATACTTCTGGAGTCAACATACTTCTTTCTCCAGTTGCCTTTGGATCCCCGATAAATCCTGTAGCTCCACCAACCAACATGATTGGGTGATGTCCATGTTTTTCTAAACGCTTTGCCATCAACAATGATGAATAGTGCCCAATGTGTAAGCTATCTGCTGTTGGATCTGTACCAATATAGAATGTGACTTTCCCATTATTGATTACATCTTCTACTTCATCACTTGTAACATTGTCAACAAGCCCACGCCATTTCAATTCTTCAAATAATTCCATTTTGTCCTCCCTGAAAATAAAAAAATCGCCCTATAAGGACGATTTGATCGCGGTACCACCTTACTTCATACAAAGAATAATTGTATGCACTTAAACCTTTAACGCAGGTATACGTCAAAATTGAAGCTCCAAGGTGTATTCCACAGGTCTATTTGAAACTTTACACCAGCCAGTTTCTCTCTAAGAAATAGATAATCTGTGTACTCTTTCTTATCATAGCGAATCCATTATATCGAATCTAGAACCTAAACTCAACAAATATGTTTTAAATTGTTATAAATTTTAAAGATAAATGGTTTACACGGAAGAATGAAGTTACCAATATATTCATGTACAACTGCATTAAATCCTCGTTTAAAATCAAAGACACCATAACCTTCTTCTTCTGGTTTAAACAATCCACTAATACCATAGAAATTATATGTGTGATTGCCTTCTTCAATCGTTTTTTGAATGATATACCACTGAAGCGCATATGGACCTTTGAATTTTTTATATCGTTCATTTGAACCACTCGACAAATAGTAAACTTCTCCTTTATAGAACAAGAACATTGCCGCAGCTAAAGGCAGCTCATCTGAGCAATTTGATTTTATTTCTTTAGCTTCTTCCTGTCGTTTTTGTAAAGACTCTAAGTTCTTAGTTGCAATCTTCAAACGATTCTGCGAATTTTTAGAATATGGATTTTCCTTTAATGTCTCATTTGCACGCTCAATCGTTTCTGTTTCTTTTTTGATTCCATCTTCAATATTTGAAACATATTCATTCACATCCAAATACGCCATATATGCCTTCACATTTTGTTTAAAGTGATCATATTCGTTCTCAAAGAATTCTAAGGTAAATGTGTCATAATTTTGTTTTTCACCAGACATATTTACAAGTTCTTTAAGAATCGACAATTCATCACGACTCAATTCACGAATCTTAACACTGTTCTTTAAAGCATTTTTGATATTATGACGCGTTTTTGAAATAAATCCCTTAAATACCTCATCAGCCGTTTTATCTTTCACATCAAGCACGGACACAAAACGACATTCCTTCGATAAATCGTATCCTGTTTTTAAAGGGAGTTGAAGAAAACCTGAAGATTTCAAGTTTTCAACAACATCAAAGTTATTAAAACCACCCTCCACAATATCTCCATCTTGATTTCTTTGTTGAAGTTGAATTGCTGGATCCATTTCTGCATATACAATACCTTTTGAATTCAAATATTCTTTAAATACTTTTGCGACACTTGAAACTAAATCTTTATCATGATAATCCATAATAAATCCACGTGGAACATAACAATATTTAAAAACTTTCATCAAAGGAATAATACCAATCATAGCTGAAGCTTTAACAACATCATTCTCGACAAATTGCAAGTATTCAACCTGCCATCCATTTGATTTTAATTTATTCGATTGCTCGACAGACTGCAAAAAATCTGCATATTCAATACTATCTAAATAGGCTTGATATTTATTTTCATCTATACTTCGTATCTGCATACTACACCTTCTTAGTTGGCAACAATATTTACGACTTTACCCTTAACAACAATAACCTTGCGAATTGTTTTTCCCTCAAGCTGACGTTGAACTGTTTCTAATTTCATAGCTTGTTCTTGAAGCTTATCATCACTTGATCCAACAGCTGCTTCAAATTTACCACGAACTTTACCATTCACTTGAACAACACAAGTAATTGTATCTTCTACTAATTTAGCTTCATCATAAGTTGGCCAAGGCTCATATGCGATTGTTTCATCATGTCCAAGTAATTGCCACATTTCTTCACCAATATGAGGTGTAATACAAGAAAGCATCTTCACGATTCCTTCGGCATATGGTTTATAAACTGTTTCTGCTTTATAGGCTTCATTTATAAAAATCATCATTTGCGAAATAGCCGTATTAAATCCTAATGATTCATAGTCTTCCGTAACCTTTTTAACAGTCTGGTTATAGACCTTATCTAATTTACCATCATTTGTATCTGTAACTTTACCAGATTCAATGAACAAACGATAAACACGATCAATCCATCTTCTAGCACCATCACAACCTGCCATTGACCAAGGTTTACTTTGTTCTAATGGTCCCATAAACATTTCATATAAACGAAGTGTATCCGCACCATATTTCTTTACGATGTCTGAAGGATTGACAACATATTCTGGGAATCGTTTTCCCATTTTAATTCCATTTTCACCTAAAATCATACCTTGATGAACTAATTTCTTAAATGGTTCCTTACATGCGACAATACCCTTGTCATATAAATAGTTATTCCAAATACGAGAATACATCAAGTGTCCTACCGCATGTTCAGGTCCACCTACATATAAGTCAACTGGCATCCAGTGTTTCAATAATTCTGGATCTGCAAGTTTCTCATTGTTGTGTGGATCAATATAGCGTAAGTAATACCATGAAGATCCGGCAGAACCTGGCATTGTACTTGTTTCACGAACACCTTTAACACCATTTTTGTTGTATTGTTTCCATTCTGTCGCATTTTCAAGTGGAGCTTTTCCATTATGTCCTTTGTAGTCTTCTAGTTCAGGAAGAATCAAAGGTAATTCATCATCACTAAGTACATAGTCTGTACCATCATCTAAGTGTACGATTGGAACTGGTTCACCCCAATAACGTTGACGTGCAAAAATCCATTCACGGAAACGATAGTTTACGGTTTCTTTTGCAATGCCCATAGCTACCAATTTTTTCGTAATTGCAACTTTAGCTTCTTCTACAGTTAAACCTGTAAATTCTTCGGAGTTGATTAGCTTACATCCTTTTCCTAAATAATCCTGTTTTTCAAAAGCATGTTCACTCACATCTTGACCTTCAATGACTTGAATCATGTCAATATTATGGGCAATCGCATATTCAAAGTCACGTTGATCATGACTAGGAACAGCCATTACAGCACCTGTGCCGTAGTTAGCCAATACGAAATCTCCAATAAAGACTTCAACTTCTTTTCCATTAACTGGGTTGATTGCTTTAATGCCTTCAAGACGACATCCTGATTTCCCTTTATTTAATTCTGTACGATCCATTTCAGACTTAGAAACAGTTTCCTGAATATATGCCTTAACTTCTTCTTGATTTTGAATTCTTGGCATTAATTCTTGTACTAAATCTCCATCTGGTGCAAGCACCATGAATGTAATACCATAAATTGTTTCGATACATGTTGTAAAAATAGAGAATTTTCCTCCACCTACGATTTCAAATTGAACCTCAACACCTGTTGAACGACCAATCCAGTTTCTTTGCATTTCCTTTGTCGATTCTGGCCAATCAATTTCATTCAAGCCTTCTAATAATCGTTCCGCAAAAGCAGCCTGATCAATACAAAGCTGTTTCATATTTTTACGGATAACTGGATAGCCTCCACGTTCACTTTTACCATCAATAACTTCATCATTGGATAAAACTGTACCAAGTTCTTCACACCAGTTTACTGGCATATCAACATATTTAGCATATCCATCTTTATACAATTGTTTAAAGATCCATTGTGTCCAATGATAGAAATCTGGATCTGATGTCGCAATCATTTTTGACCAGTCATAATCAAAACCTAATTCTTTTAACTGATTCGTGAAAGTCTTAATATTCTTTTGTGTAAATCCATTTGGATTGTTTCCGGTTTGAACTGCATATTGCTCAGCAGGTAAGCCAAAAGAATCATATCCCATTGGGTGAAGAACATTATATCCTTGCATACGTTTCATACGTGAAACGATGTCTGTTGCAGTATATCCTTCTGGATGTCCTGCATGAAGTCCAACTCCACTTGGATATGGGAACATGTCTAGTGCATAAAATTTTGGTTTAGAGAAATCCCAAACATCGGTTTTAAATGTTTCATGATCTTCCCAATATTTGTGCCATTTCTTTTCTACTTCTAAATGATCGTACATAATAGCCTCCTATAAAATAAAAAACGCCCTTTAAAATCTAAGGACGTTTGTACGCGGTACCACCTTAGTTCACAATATTCATTGTGCCCCTCAAACTCTTTATCGCAGAGTATACGGATAACATTACTCATCAGCTCCTTAGCAAGTTCAAAGGTTGTACAATGCTAAATTTCACCAACTTTAGCTCTCTAAAAATTGCCATTTCCTTTTACTACTCTAATTCATCGCTATGCATCAATTTTATCTTTTTTTTCATTTTTCGTCAATATCAAGTGAAACGATTGCCTTATCATCATAGTAAATCCTCATTAAAATATCTTCATAACTGCACTCTATATACGTTAAACAATCCTTAAAATGAACATTGTAATTCATGATTACTTCATCCATATCTTTCATTATTTCATCCTTTGTATGACATAAGCGAATACGATTGTTATGTAAAATCATATGCTTGGCATGATCTACAATAGAAAGTTCTAAAATATTTTTTTGATTTGCTTTTAATAAGTATACATTCTGAATGGTAACAAGCGTTAAAAAAGACACAATCTGTAAAACAAGAAATAAACAAACAAGACTGATCCAACTCGCATATCCGTTAATAGAGTTCAAAGTCATAAGTTTTGTTTTGCTTTTTAAACCATAGATAATAACCATCTTCTTTCTTATAAAAATTTGCTGAATCTATATTTTCCATATAGATTTCATATCCTGGACTTTTCACAATGCGATTTTTATCAAAATACAACTCATACTTTTTATGATTTAAAACATATTCTAACCTTTCTTCATTCACTCGAATTTCACTAACAATACTTAATTCTCTTCTTATTTGTAGAATCGCAAATTGATTTTGAGTATCTACATCTATATGGGCAAAATGTAAAGCCAAATTTATCAACATGCAACCCAAAAGAGAAATTAGACTTGTTATAAATAAGGCTAATAGAGCTTCAATCAACGTGAAACCATTTCTTCTCAATTTTTTCATCAATCTTTAAATTCCTTTGAAAATAAACAGTATATAAGCCATTTATGAATAAACTTGCACAAACCAATATCACAAAAAGCGCAAACAAAGCATCTTCCAACAAAAATCCATTATACTTTTTCAAGACGTATTCTCCCCGATCCTAATTGAAAGACAAGTTTCATTTTTGTATGTGAATTCTGACAATACAATGTGAAAGCCTTTGATATATTCCCCTTGGCATTGTAATAAAAAGAAACAGAATCACACGCAACATCTTTAGGCATAAAATAATTCTTTTCGTCTACAACCATCTTTTCATTTATATCTATGGAAACTTTTCGATTTTCTACATAAGCCTTTTCTTGAGCCGTTATACAAAGTGTTTGAACTTGTTTCATAAAAACATATAGAGATGTATTCATTTTCGTATATAACCCAAAATTTAAAAGAGATACAATCAAAAGTACAATTAACATTTCCATGAATGTAAACCCATTTTTATTGAGAGATGGCCTGTCCATTTTCAATCACCACTTTACTATGATCTGGACATGTATCTTGTCCTTTTTTTAAATATCCAAAATCAATCAATTCTTGTACACTTGACGGTGTTTCTAATTGATCAATCTCATATAACATAATTTGCGAATTCACAATTTCAAGTAAGGCTTCACAACCTTTTTTACGGATCACCTGTTCTTTTTGTTGAATATTGGGCAAAGTAATCAACAACAACAATGCGACAATCAACATCACAATCATCATTTCTAAAATAGTAAAACCATTTTTCTTTTCCATACATTTCTCTCCATTTCTAAAATTGATTCAACATATTTAATGGCATCATCATAATTTGATAAACAATTAAAACCAAGATTCCAATGCTTATATAAGAAAAGATTTGAACCCCATTGGAAATCTTTTTTATAGACTTTTCAATATCTAAAGTACTCTTCTGAATATAAAGATCTAAAAAGAATGACATACTATTAGCTACAAGCGCATAATTCAACATTTTTTTAAATGTCGAATCAAATACTTTTATCCGATTAAAGCTTTCTTCTATAGATACACCCTGCATTAAATATTTTAATATTTCACTCGATACGATTCCTACAACACTAAATTTGATAGAAGATAGAGTTTCAAGTATTTCTTGCGTAGAACTACATGTTTTTTCTAGACTTTGATACATACACACAAATTGTAAAGAAATCATCTTCTTCATTAAACGAAATGGACATTTCAATTTTGAATTGTATCTATAAAGAAACACATAATACAAAAGAATATATAGAACAATCACAAGGATAGTAATTCCAAATAGATATTTTAATAAATGAACAAAAATTAAAATGACATTATTGGGAATATAATCTTTCATTTGTACAAGGACATAGTTTGAGAAAAAACAAATCATGAAATATGCAAATATCAATAAGAAAAATGGATACGCAATTTTCTTTAATAATTTTTCATAAAACAAGATTGAACTTTTCTCAATTTGATTTACACAATCTAAGACATCCGATAGATTCATAGTATTTGATAAAATTTCGATATATTTAAAATAAAGCTTCTTTTGACCTATACAAAAAATCTCAACCAGACTTTTTCCCAATTTTAATTGTTCAATAATCGCATCACTTTCTTTAAAAACTAAATGAATCAATGTATCTATAGATAGTCCATTGTTCATTAAGGCATGAAATTGTTCGATTTCATCACGATAAACTAATACAATCGTATTCCGCTTGTGTGTCCATGATATATCCTTTTTTAATACCTTCTGTAATTTTCGAAGATAACGTTTTAAAATTTTGAGGATACTTTCCATATCGAATGACATAGTCCAATGTTTTTTGATCCATGATTTCATAAATACATACTTTTTTGTCTCCATTTGAATATAGACGTTGCGAGATAATAGCTGTACATACACTTAATAAGTCTTGTTTAGAAACGCCTAAATCCTCAAGACGACGAATACACTCCTTTCCATCTTTGGCATGAATACTTGTAAGTACAAAATGCCCTGTTAAACTTGCTCTTAACACCATCTTAGCCGTATAGCTGTTTCTAGTTTCGCCAATACATATAACATCTGGATCATGTCTTAGCAATTGTTCAATACCTACATCATACGTAAATCCAGTTCCTTCATTGATTTGTAGCTGTAAGTAAGAATCGTCTTCGATTTCAATGGGATCTTCTAAGCTCACTACCTTATGTTTCTTCTCTTTGGCTATTTCATGAAGCAAAGCATGTAACGTTGTTGTCTTACCACTGTTTGTAGGACCTACACAGATAACCAATCCATGTCTTAATGGAATCAACGATTGAAAGAATTCTGTATCATATTTACACAAAGAAAGTGCATCTAATTTAATCGCATGCATCGTATTCAACATTCTTATGACTCCTGTTTGAACATGATTATTGTGAAGCATACTAAAGCGACAATATACATCATGATGGTTTATACATACTTTAAATTGCCCACTTTGTGGTGTATAAGGATTCGTTAGATCCATTCGAGAAATAAATTTCAAATACTCAAAGAATGCGGGCTGCCAAATATCTTGATATACTTCCAACATTTCAGTTTGCGTTCTAAGTTTAATTTTTAAGCGATTCTGCTGCAAAATAAAATGAATGTCGCTTGCCTTTTTTAATATCGCATATTCAATGAGGTTCTTTAATAAATCATCCATTTTTATCACCCCTATATCTAATACGAAAAAAAAAGCAGAAATTCTAATAAATTTCTGCATATTTTAAACTTTCATTCCATTTTTTCTCTTGCGATAAAGTAGTGGATGGACCATGACCTGGATAAACTTTATAGTCTTGATCGAGTTGATACAATTTTTTTAAAGATTTTTTCATACTTGAAACAGAACCTGTTACAAGGTCCATTCTTCCAATCGAACCTTGAAATAATACATCTCCTGTGAATAAACAATCCTTTATTTTTAATACGGTTGAACCGATTGAATGTCCTGGGCAATACATAGCTTCAATTTCAAATCCTGCAATTTTATTCTTTCCTTCTAATAATGGTTTACACTTGGCATCACATGTTACATCCATATAAAAGGCTGAGGATGAATTTAAATCTGGATCTTGAAGAAAATCAAACTCACTTGGATTTAAAAAAACGTCGCAGTGATATTCATTTACAATCTTATCAACACCTGAAATATGATCAAAGTGAGCATGTGTTAAAATGATGGCTTCAAGATTACATTCGTTTTCTTTTAGTATAGCATCAAGATTTAAAAATTTATCCGCAGGATCAATCAATATAGCATGGTGATTATCCATGACCAAATAACAATTTGCCTGTACTGGACCGAGTGGTTGTTGAAGTACTTTCATAGTCTAATACATAAAAAAGACCGAATGAAACGGTCTTTCTTACTTTTTCTCCTTATGTTCAGTCTGCTGATTGCATTTTGGACAATATTTTTTAACAGTCATACGTTCAGGATGTTTTTTCTTATTTCTTGTACCAATATAGTTTTCTTCACCGCAAACAGAGCACTTAAATGTAATACGATCTCTCATGTTCAGTCCTCCTCACATTAGTAATTACTAGTTGATTCTAGCATAACTTACAAGTCAATTTCAAGTCATTTTCAAAATTTTAACTTGCAGGATAAATTTCAAAATATTTTTTTATGAATTCTGGCATAACATTATTTGCACAAATATTTGGTGAAACAGCCTGATCGTTGATACTTGAAGTTGGTGCTGAACACGCAAATGCCATTGTAGGAGCGCTACTTGGTGCATAACCTACAAGGTTTGCGGTTGTCCAATCGCCTACTTCGGCTGTACCTGTTTTTGCCGAAACATCAACGCCAACATCTTTTAAAAGATTACTACAATAGCCAGAGGCAACGCAGGCTCTAAAGCCTTCTTGTACACGCTGTAAATAGGCAGCATTCTTTTCAGGTAATGTTGATTTTACTTTCTTTTCATTTGCGACAACCACTTCACTCGAATTTACTTCTGTAGCATGATTCATTAATCTAGGCTGATATACATTTCCATTCGATGCGATTGTTGCGCCGTATACAGCTAATTGTAATGGTGTATACATATCAAACTGGCCAATCGAATAGTTTAGTAACATACCTGGTTCTGAACCATAACCCATATAGCCATTCACTTCGCCCTGTGCATCAAGACCCGTTATATTTCCTAATCCAAACATTGAATAATAAGAACGCATCTTATTTAGAGTTCCTTGAAGGTCTGCCACAGCTAATGGTTCTTTTTCTTCATAGACAGCTCCTGCAAGTCGAATCGCAATATTAAACATATAAACGTTACTACTTACCTCTAAGGCACTCACATCATCGACAGGACCATGATCTTCATAAGAACCAAATTCCTGACCACCAATATTCATAACTTTATCGACAATCACTTCACCTGGACTTACGACATGTTCACTTTCACCCATATATACAGTAGCACCCTTAATACAAGATCCAGGATTCACTAAAGACATATAGTTTCCTGTCGCAAAATATGTCATTTCCTTTGTATCAAGATCCATTTGATAACCAGACATTGCCAGTACAGAGCCATCTTGTGGATTTAATACAGTTGTAAATAAGGATTTGAAGTTTTCACGATTTTTAGTTCCTCCATATTCACTTAATGTATTTTTAACAATATTATCAAGTGAAGACTGAAGATCTATATCGATTGAAAGATATAAATCATATCCTTTTTTTGCTTGCTGAATCACATCTTTTTGTGCTAATCCTTTTGAATCATAAGTAATTTTGGCAATTTCTGGTGTTCCTGCTAGTAAATCATTATATTGATATTCTAAGCCAGATTTACCAACACTTGCATTCAATTGATAGTCTCTTGCCAAATAATAAGTTGATAATTCACTTGGTAAACCTTGTGTACTTGTAGTTACACTTCCTAAAATATCCGATAGAGATTCACCATATGGATATTCACGTTTCCACCCACCAAAATCAACATCAAATCCAGGAAATTCCGTTTTATGTTCCACTAGATAAGCAACATCATCATCACTTACATCTTCTAAAACAACGTTTTCTTGTCCTGTACTTTGGTTGGCAATCATACGTTGATAAATGACACACATCTTTAATTCAGCTTGCGTCATTTCCCCAATTTGTTTCTTACCAATACGATTCATTAAAATTTGATATCTTTTACTTTCTGTATTATCACCCCATGCACCATTCTTATATTGCTTCAACTCTTTTTGCGTCAACAAATGATTGGCTGCATATTCGGAGTCTGTTGGTGATAAAAAAGATTTATATGTAATATACGCTTGTTTTTTATCCTCATCCGTAAAATCTTTTGCGCTCACATTAAACACTTTGACAATACGTTTGGCATATAATTCATAATCATCTGAATCCATGTTATTTGGAGATGTAAACACAATATTGTGACTCACCACAGTTTTTGCCAAAACTCTTCCCTTACAATCATAAATCTGTCCTCGTGGAGCTGAAGTATATTGTTTGATGGAAGTATAGTCTTCTCGTTTTGCGGTATATTCATTATATGAAACAATCTGAAGATAGAACAATCTTAAAAAGATGACCAAAAAACATATGGCAATTATAACCGAAAAAATCAATATACGATTAGAGATGACTCGATCCACAGAAATATTTTGATTTGCCCTTTTGATTGATTTTCTACTCTTTTTCAATTGAATCCTCCTTTAATTCGAACACTCTATATTATACACGTTTCCAAGATGAAATGGAAAAAAAAGAAGTAATGGCGTATACTTAAATTATGGAGGTTTTCTATGAACAGAACAGAAACACGTCAAGTTCAAGTAAAAAATCTTGAAATTGGACATAATAATCACGTCGTTATTCAATCAATGTGTAACATTGAAACAAAAAAGGCAGATGAGGTTGCCAAACAAATTTTAAACCTTGAAAAAATGGGATGTGAACTTATTCGCGTCAGCTGCATGGATATGGAAGATGCCAAGGCCATTGCCGACATTAAGAAACAAATCCATATTCCTCTTGTTGCAGATATACACTTTGACTATCGTTTAGCTTTAGCTTGTATTGAGGCGGGCGCAGACAAGATTCGTTTAAACCCTGGAAATATTGGTTCAAGAGAAAATGTAGAAAAAGTCGTCAAGGCATGCAAAGAAAAGCATATACCTATTCGTATTGGCATCAATGGTGGTTCTCTAGAAAAAGATATTCATGAAAAATATGGCAAGCCAACAGCTGAAGGTATGATAGAAAGTGCACAAAGACATGTACAAATCTTAGAAGACCTTGATTTTTATGATACAGTGCTTTCTTTTAAATCAAGTGATCCATTACTTTGTATTGAAGCTTATAGGCTGGCCGCAAAAACATTTGACTATCCTTTACATTTAGGTGTTACAGAAGCTGGAACAATGATGACAAGTGCCATTAAATCAAGTTTAGCTTTAGGTACATTATTAAACGAAGGAATTGGCAATACAATTCGTATCAGTGTCAATGGAGCTCCAGAAAAGGAGATTCCTATTGTAAAAGAATTGTTGAAAGATTGTAAATTAATTAAAAATGTACCAAACTTGATCGCATGTCCAACTTGTGGACGTACACAATGGGATATGGAGCCTGCCGTGAATGAAATCGAAAGCTATCTTCAAACAGTAAATAAAGAAGTAACTGTAGCTATCATGGGTTGTGCAGTTAATGGTCCTGGTGAAGCAAAACATGCCGATATTGCGATTGCAGGCGGTAAGAAAGAAGGTTTATTAATTAAAAAGGGAAAAATTATTGAAAAGATTCCTCAAGAGCAGATCGTAGCTCGTTTAAAAGAAGAAATTGATAAATTCTAGAAAAAAATCTCAGCGCAACGCTGAGATTTCTTCTTTATATGGAGCTTTTCCATCAATAAATGGAGTCTCTAAAATTTTTGTAACATTTTCAAGTTTTGGATGATGCACAATCGAATATAATACATCAAATCCTATATAGCCTTTACCTAAGTTTTCATGACGATCCTTATGGGCTTTTAATGGATTTTTTGAATCGTTGATATGCATGCACAATAGATTTTCTAAGCCAAGGATAGAATCAAATTCATTTAGTACATCTTCAAATTGATTTAAATCATAACCCGCATCCCAAATATGACATGTATCCATACAATACCCAATACGAGACTTTTTATGTACGCCAGAATAAATTTTATGTAATTGTTCAAATGTAAAACCACATTCATTTCCCTTACCCGCCATCGTTTCAAGAGCAATCTTAACATCGGTTGTATCATTATCTAAAACTTCATTTAAACCATTGATGATCCACTCAATACCAACATCCATTCCAGCACCAACATGGCTTCCTGGATGTAATACAAGTGTTTTTGCACCAATCGCATGTACTCTTTCTAATTCAGACTTTAAAAATTCTTGTCCAAATAGGGCCGTTTCTGGTTTTAATGCATTTGCCAAATTTATAATGTATGGAGCATGCACTATTACACGATCGATTGAAAAATCATGTTCTTTCATATACTCTTTTGCATCATCTATTTTTAATTTAGAAACATCGACACGACGCGTATTACTTGGAGGTCCCGTATAAATCATACATGCATTGGCACCATAAGATATAGCTTCTTCAATTGCCCCTTTAAAATAATTTGGAGCCTTAAAAGAAACATGACTACCTAAATAGATCATAGATCCATTCCTTTTTGACGTTGTCTTTCTTTAGCACGTTCTTTTTGTTGGCGCTTGATATCGGATTTGATCATTTCACGACGTTTTCTACGTTTCATACGATCAATTTCCTGGCGTTGTCTTTTCTTATAGTTTGGTTTAACTTTCTTTTTCTTATGAACAATTTTTTCAACTTCTTCATGGAATTCGTCCTTTTTCATTGGACGCTTATTTACATATGGTTTTAAATCTACGAATTCATGATTCTTAACATCTTGATGTTCAAATTCAATACCTTGTTTGATCAAAGACTGGATTGATTTAGCATCACTTTCTTTATATAATGCGATACATTGTCCATCTCGACTTGCTCTTCCTGTACGACCAGCACGATGAATATAGAATTTTAAATCTTTAGGGAAACCACAACTAATGACATGAGTAATTCCTTCTAAGTCTATACCGCGACTGGCAATATCGCTTGCGACAATATAACTTTTCTTTTGGCTTTGAATCATCTTAATAGCCTGCATACGCTGACGGGATTCAAGTCCTGAATGAAGTTCGACAAGGTCATAGCCATTTTCACGCATTGTATTTGCAATGTTTTGTGCTTCTTGCGTTGTATTGGCAAAAATCAAACATACATAGGGTTGAATACATGGTAAAATATCTAAAATTTTTTGTTCATAGCTTTTATGTTTACAAGGAACCAAAATGTGTTTTACATCACTTTGGAAAGCTTCCTCTTTTTTGATTTCAATGAATTCAGGATCGTATAAATATTTCTTTAAGAATGGCTGTAAAGATTCAGGAATAGTTGCTGAAAAAACCATCATCTGAACTTTTTTATCCATTTTTGATAAGATTTCATCAATATCTTCCAAGAATCCAAATTCTAAAGTCATATCTGCTTCATCAATGACAACAATTTTTGCGGTATCCAAACGCAAGACATTATCTTTAATGAACATGTCCTTCATTCTTCCTGGTGTACCAATAACGATTTGTGGCTGTTTTTCCATTTGCGTAACTTTTTCCATACCACCAGTTACTAATTTTACACGTACGTTAAAATGTTTTGCGATTTTACGACAACGATCATATAGCTGATAGGCGAGTTCTCTAGTTGGTGCACTAATGACAGCTTGAACGCAATCTTGATCAAAATCTAATTTTTCAAAGATTGGCATAAAGAAAGCGTGTGATTTACCAGATCCGGTACTGGAAACACCAATAATATCTCTATTTTTATTTTTACGATTTAACACCTGTTCTTGAATCGGTGTTAAGGTTTTAAAATGTTCTAATTCCATTATTTCTTGAATACGATTCATAAATTTTCACATCCTTTTCTTTAGTATTATCCCAAAATTCTTCCCATTTTACAAATATAAATAATTAGGGCATAATGTTTTTATGAAAACACAAAATATCATTACAGTCAAGCCTCAGGGGTATTGTGGGGGCGTTTTAAAAGCAATCGAAACCGCAAAAAATACAAGAATCCAATACCCAAATAAAAAGATCACCATTTTAGGTAATCTTGTACATAATCAATATGTAAAAAAAGCTTTGCAGTATTATTCCATTGATACTATAGAAGATAAGACAAAAACTCGCTATGAATTATTAGATGAAATCAATGAAGGAATTGTAATTTTTACTGCGCATGGTGTCAGTCCTAAAGTTTATAAAAAAGCCAAGGATAAAGGGTTAATTTTAATCGATGCAAGTTGTCCATTTGTATTGCAGACACAAAAAATCGTAAAACAGTACTTAGATGAAGATTATACAATTTTTTATATTGGTAAAAACAAACATCCAGAAGCTGAGTCCATTTATACAATGAGTGATCATGTATATTTGATTGAGCCGCATAAAGATATCCCAAAAATTAATACTTCTAAAATATTTGTCACGAATCAAACTACAATGTCAATTTATGAATTAAAAGATACGTTTGAAAAAATTAAAAGCTTATATCCTTTTGCGATATTCCATGATGAAATATGTAATGCGACGCGTGTACGTCAACAAGCTATTTTAAATTTAAAGAATGTCGATTGTTTGATTGTCGTAGGTGATCCAACAAGTAACAACTCACAAAAGCTTGTAGATATTGGAAAAAAAGCAGGTATCCAAGATATTTTCTCCATTCAAACAGTAGAAGATATCGATAAAAAAGATTTTGAAAAATATTCAACAATTGCGATTACAAGTGGTGCTAGTACACCTACATATTTGACAAATCAAGTCAAAGACTATTTGTCTAATGATATTGAAAAGCCAAAAATCCGTATTCAGGAAATTCTCTGATTACGGATTTCTTTTATATATTCTATTTTTTCAAGAAACTCAGGTTTGTTGACTTTTAAAAGAATATTTTTATATTTATTCTCTTCAAAATCCAAATAAGAACGATATGTAGAATTCATTATCATATGCATACCAAAGTGTAGACAAGCATTACTTATTTCTTGCGGATGATCTTGTACAATACAATCTAAAATTGGATAGTAGTGCCCATTATCGTAGATCATCTTTTCTCTAAGAATATGAATATTGTTGTCTTTTAAATATTTTCTTAGTGCAAAATCATCTTTGTGGCATGATAATAACAATCTCAAGCCAAAAAATAGAGTTCCTTTAGAAAGGATATCTATAATGAGTTTTCCTCCCATACCACAAATAATGATTTGATCCACATCAAAAGCTAAGCCTTGAATTCCATCTAACAAACAACAAGAAACAAAATTTTCTAAATTGTTTTCGACAATGGTCTTTTTAGCATTGTCTAATGGGCCTTGTGCCACATCACATGCATATCCTTTTTTAGATTGATGATTCAAAATGGCATTACATACAACATAGGCATGGTCACAACCAATATCTGCAATACAATCGCCATTTACCCATTCTAATATTTCTTGAATACGATTCGAACAGGGTATCATTATTTTACAAAGTCTCTTAAGCGTTTGCAGCGATTTGGATTTTTTAACTTGCGTAACGCTTTTGCCTCAATTTGACGAATACGTTCACGTGTAACGTTAAATTCTTTACCAACTTCTTCAAGAGTACGTGTTCTTCCATCTAATAGACCGAAACGTAAACGTAATACTTTTTCTTCACGTTCTGTCAAACCTTGTAAAACAGCATTAATTTCATCTTTTAATAATTGATTGTTTGTATAATCATCTGGAGATAACGTATCTTTATCTTCAATGAAATCACCTAAATGCGAGTCATCTTCTTCACCAATTGGTGTTTCTAAACTAACTGGATCCAATGCAATTTTTTGGATCTCACGAACTTTTTCTGCTGAAATATTTTCCATCTTTTCTGCGATTTCTTCAGGCAATGGATCACGACCAAGATCTTGAACCAATTGACGTTGAATACGTGTCAATTTATTGATGGTTTCAACCATGTGTACTGGAATACGAATTGTACGCGCCTGATCAGCAATTGCACGTGTAATAGATTGACGAATCCACCAAGTAGCATATGTAGAGAATTTAAATCCTTTTGTATAATCAAATTTTTCAACAGCTTTGATCAATCCACAGTTTCCTTCTTGAATCAAATCCAAGAATAACATTCCACGACCTACATATTTTTTTGCGATTGATACAACCAAACGAAGGTTTGAAGAAATCAATGTTTGTTTCGCTTCTTCCCCATCCGCAATGATTTTTGAAAGTTTTTTCTTTTCCTCATCGCTTAAATCAAGGTTCTTCATATCTTCTTTAGCTTGTTCTCCTTCTTGGATCTGACGTGCAATAATCGGCTCTTCTTTTGGATCCAATAATGGAATCTGACCAATTTCTTTTAGATACATTTTAACTGGGTCATTGATTTTTGCATGTGATGCATTTGCGAATGTCTTTTCTAGTTGTGAAATTTCTTCAGCAATTGAATTTTCTTCATCTAGATCTTCATCACTTAAATCATCATCTGTTAAGTCATTCTCATCTAATTCATCTCCATCAATGAATTCAATCAAGTTTTCATCGATCCAATTATATAGATCATCTAATGTATCATCATCTAAGTTTAAAGCACTTACCGCATCTAAGAATTGTTTTTGGGAAACATCGACATTTTGTTCTTTACTCTTTAGCAAGAACTCTTTTGCCTCATCTAAGCTTGTAAACTTTAATTTTTGAGAATCATTTGTGTTTGCCATACTTTCATCCTTCCTTTCGATGTAAAATTTCATTTCTCTGAATAATTAATTCTTGTTTTTTACTAGCCAAAGACAACTTAATCATCGGATCCTGTACATTTTTGATTTGATCATTTAGGTTGTCAATCTGGTCTTGTAAAGCACATTCTTTGATTTTCATTAAACTATCGTTAAAGAAATCTTTATTATATTCATAAATATGAAATGGATTTTCCATCAGACTTACCAGTAAATTACGAACTTCTTCTTTTTCAATGTAACTCATCAATACATCAAAATCGATATGGTCCATATTACGATACATGTCATAACAATATAATGACAATTCTTCACAGACTGGATCTTGGAAAAAGCCAATCTGATCCTTGAATTGGTCGGCCGCTAATTTACTGTTAAGAATCATCCATAACACACCATACTCGGCTAGTGTTCTTCCATTTTTTAATGGCTCTATATTACGAATAACGGATGCTTTATTTCTTGGTTCTTTTTTCGGTGCAGGAGTACTTGTCGTATTTGATAAATCAAATCCAGTTAAGTCTCGTATACGAGAATAATAATCGGCCTTTTCAAAATCTGTACATGTTCTTTCTATGAAAGACTGTATTTCAGAAGTGAATTTTTTCTTATCCTCATAATTGTCTAAATCATATTGATTCGGTAAATATTCAAATAAAAATTCAACAAAAGAAGTCGTTTTATGAACAGAAAGATACAACTCATCTTTGCCAAGTTCATTAAATATTTCATCTGGATCTTTACCGGTAGTATTTTTCACTATTGAAAAGTTCAATCCATAATCAACGGCTAACTTTCCAAATTTATACGTTGCTGCCTTACCAGCTCTATCCCCATCATAACATACCACTAAAGGTACATTTAAACGTTTTAATAACGTTATTTGTTCCTTGGTACAAGCTGTACCTAAACAAGCAATACTTTCATGTATATCAGCCTTTTCAAAGGCTATGACATCCATGGCCCCCTCAACTAAAATGCATCGCTTATTTTTTTTCGCAAATTCCTTAGCTCTGTGATAATTAAAAATTAAATTTCCCTTATGATAGATTTTCGTTTCTGAAGTATTTATATACTTTGCAGTTTCCTTATCTTCATTTAAACGTCTTGCCGTAAAACCAACAGGATTGCCATTCTCATCATGAATTGGAATCATTAAGCGATTATCAAATACGGCATAAGTATCTAAGTCATGAGTACGAATTAAACCTGTATCCGTTAGTATTTGTTCGTTAAAACCTTTTGCCTTGAGATACTTCACACTACGACTCGATTCAGGTGCATACCCAATTTCAAATCTTTTTATAATATCTTCATTAATTTTTCTTTGACTTAAATACCTTTTTACACTCTCGCCATTTTCACTTTCTAATTCAAAAGTTAAAAAACGAATATAAGACTGAATGCAATCATATAAAGGTTGATTTTTATCAACTTTAGCTTGAAATTTAGATGTATCCAAATGTAATGGATAGTGAATCAATTCCGCTACTTTACAAACAGCTTCCAGAAAGGAAATGTTTTCAATCTTTTGAACAAAAGTAAATACATTTCCTCCCACGCCGCATACAAAGCATTTAAATATTTGTTTATCTGTTGAAACAGATAAGCTTGGATCATGATCATCATGAAAAGGACATATAGCTTTATAATCTTTGCCCTTCTTTTCAAGTGTGATATAGTGAGACATTACGTCAACAATATCAGCTTGTTGACGTATTGCCTTTATATCATCTTCTGATATCCAGCTCATTAAAATTCAATTCTGTTTTCAATATATGAAACAAGATCATCTAGTGAAATACGCTCTTGTTGCATAGTATCACGATCTCGGACTGTTACACATCCATCATTTGCCGTTTCAAAGTCAACTGTTACACAGAATGGTGTTCCAATCGCATCTTGACGACGATAACGTTTACCGATGCTTTGAGCATCATCATAAGTTACGCTAAAGTGTTTAGAAAGTTTTGCGAATACTTCATCACCTTGATCAGATAACTTTTTAGAAAGTGGAAGTACAGCTACTTTATAAGGAGCTAATGCTGGGTGTAATTTTAATACTACACGAGAATCATTTTCTAATTGTTCTTCTTGGTATGCTTCACACATTACAGCTAACATTAAACGTTCAACCCCAACACTAGGTTCAATTACGTAAGGAATATATTTTTCATTGGCTTCTTGATCAAAATATTCTAAGTTTTGTTTAGAAGTAGTTTGATGTGCTTTCAAGTCAAAGTCAGTACGGTCTGCAATACCCCATAATTCACCCCAACCAATAGGTTCAGAGAAGTGGTATTCAATATCACTTGTACCGTTTGAGTAGTGAGCCAATTCTTCTGGATCATGTGCACGTAAACGAATATTTTCTTCGTTGATACCTAAATCTTTTAAGAATTGAACACAGTTTTTACAATAGTATTCAAACCAATCTAAATCTGTTCCTGGTTTACAGAAGAATTCTAATTCCATTTGTTCGAATTCACGCGTACGGAAAATGAAGTTTCCTGGTGTAATTTCGTTACGGAAACTCTTACCAATCTGACCAATACCGAATGGCAATTTTTTACGCATAGTTCTTTGTACGTTTTTAAAGTTGACAAAGATACCCTGTGCAGTTTCAGGACGTAAATAGATCGTACTTTTTGCATCTTCTAATACACCTTGGAAAGTTTTGAACATCAAGTTAAATTGACGAATATTTGTGAAGTTTTTAGCTCCACATTTAGGACATGTGATTTCATGTTCTGCAATATATTTTTCCATGTCTTCATTAGACATACCACCACAGTTTACGGTGTGATTACTTGCTTCTTCAATCAATTGATCCGCTCTAAAACGGCTCTTACATTCTTTACAATCCATTAATGGATCACTAAATCCTCCAACGTGACCACTCGCAACCCATACATTTGGATTCATTAAGATTGCACTCTGTAAACCAACATTGTGTTCACTTTCTTGGATGAAACGTTTCCACCATGCATTTTTAATATTGTTCTTTAATTCAATGCCTAAAGGACCAAAATCCCAAGTATTTGCCAAACCACCATAAATTTCTGAACCTTGGTAAACAAACCCAGAAGTTTTCATGTGATTTACTACATCATTGAATGTCTTTTCGTTCATGTTACTTACCTCATTTCTTTCATGTATACAGACAAAAGGATATACTTTCATATTATATCCCATTTATCAAGAAATTTCTAGACCAAATCCTAAGACAAGCTAGAAAGAAAAACCATGATTTCTCATGGCAAGTTTTAATCATCCACTAAGTATGATCCCACTTAGCTTATACCACATATCTAATGTGTTGTAAGAAAAAGAATAGCTTTTTTATACTTCTCTAGCCTTTCATAATCTGATTTTGTCGGTTCTTTGATTCTTGTGATATCTAGATTATGTAAAAGATCTGCAACCTTGATCTTTTTAGCTAAGTTAGATTTAGATACTCTTTGAATATATTCAAAATAAGATTCATCTTTTCTATGTGTTAATGTGATCACGGTATCGACAATTTCGTTTGAAAATATAGTTCTTAAATCATCCACAGTAACGTTGGTATCTTCTAACACATCATGTAAGTAAGCTATTGCTTTTTCAGTATCCGTATCCATATAAGATGAAACTGTTATAGGATGAAGGATATAATCTTTACCTGCTTTATCCACTTGTCCTACATGGGCTTTTTGTGCAATTTGTAGTGCTAATTCTTGATACATTTATTTTAAACCTCTAAGACTTTCTAAAAAACGAATACTTGGATAATTCCTATGACTATGATACTCCATCCATTTGACTAGATAAACTAAATCATCAAGGGTGAAATCAAAATGAACTTTCAAATACTCTAAATTTTCTTCTTTACACTTAAATAAAGCTCGATATTTCTTTAATTGATCTTTACTCCACTTCGGATATTGATTATGATTACACGTATTACATAAGAATCCTCCATCTTTTAAGGATAGAGTTTCTACTCTTGTATTTTGACAATGTACACACCCATCCACGAATGGTTGAATTCCTTCGTGTTCGATGCAATATTTCAATACGATGCAAGCCCAGAAATAAAAGTCATCCAAGTCTTTATCGGCTGAATTCCAACATTCCAATAATGTATGAAATAGATTTTCTTCTTCTTTCGTTTTAGAAATCAAATCATGTAGTACAAAACAACAACTCGATTTAAATAGATCTTCTTGAATGTGATAATAATAATGAATGGTTTGTCCTTGTAGTAATAAAGGCATCTTCATTTTGTCTTCAATCATGAATTCATTATAAGAAAAAGGCTGTACAAGCCGTAAATTCTTAGAATTCACTTTGAACAGTCCTCTTGCGTATAAAGTTAAAATGGAATCGTTAGTCAATACTTTGACTAAGCCATCCTTATCCTTATATTCACTTACACTTAATACAAGGGCTTGAATCTTAGTCTTCATCCATTTGTTCTAATTCGTCTAAACCGAATTCTTTGATCTTGTTTTCATGATTACGCCAATTCTTTTCTACACGAACAAACAACTCTAAATCTACACTACATCCAAGCATATCTTTTAATTCTTTTTGTGCATCTAAACGAATGGAACGAATCATGTTTGCTTGTTTTCCAATCAAAATTCCCTTTTGCGATTCACGATCGACAACTACCATCATTTGAAGATACATACGATTACCACGTTTTTCTTTACGTTCTAAAATAACCGCCACACTATGAGGAATTTCCTCATGTGTTTTAAACAAAATCTTTTCGCGAACGATCTCGCACATTCTAAAGTTAATATCATGATCCGATTTCATTTCTTCTGGAAACATCGGCTCTCCTTCAGGTAAGTATCCCTTAAATACGTGTAACAATTCGTCTAGATTATCCTTGTCTAAAGCACTGATTGGAACTATATCATTAAATTCATATTGGTTTTGCCAATAGACTAAACGTTTCAACAATTGCTCTTTTGGCAATTTATCGATTTTATTCATAATCAATACGACAGGTTTATGAAGTGTTTCAATTCTTTTTAAAATAAACGAATCCCCTGTTCCAAAAGATTGTGTACCATCTACGATCCATCCAATCACATCACAATCTTCCATAGCTGAATAGGCATTCTTATTTAATACACGTCCCAATTGTTGCTGAGGCTTATGAATACCTGGTGTATCCACAAACACATATTGACAATCTTCATGTGTTAAAATACCTGAAATATTGTTTCTTGTTGTATTTGGTTTATCTGACATGATCGCAATTTTTTCTTTCAACAATGCATTCAATAAGGTTGATTTTCCAGCGTTGGGTCTTCCAACAATTGCGATAAATCCTGATTTATAATTTTTCATTCTACCTCCAATTTAAAATATTTTGGGCAAAAATACATAAAGCCCAATACAAGCCGCAAGCACACTGATAATAAAAACAGCTCCTGCAGCCATATCTTTAATATGTTTAGCTTGTTCATTGTGTTCTAATGAAATATAGTCTACGCATCTTTCAATGCAAGAATTCATAATTTCACTAAACCATACAAAACTAATTGCACTGATCAACATCATCCATTCCTTTAAAGAACAATGGAAGATAAAGCCAAACAAAATAACTATAAGCCCAAATATCCCTTGAAGACGTATACTACGATCACAAGTAAATGCATAGTATAATCCTTCAAAAGCATATTTGAATCTACCTTTGAACCAATTCATCTAGAATTTCATCCTGTAAGGCAAACATAACCTTTTCATCTTCTTCTTTCATGTGATCATATCCCATCAAATGAAGTAAGCCATGACAGAATAAGAAACAAGCTTCTCTACGAATCGAATGACCATATGCTTTAGCTTGATCACGAATAGCTTGCACATTGATAAAGATATCACCAAGTTCATATTGATCTTCTTCGATCAACATATCACTCATATCATCTTGAATCGCAAAACTAATGACATCTGTAGGACGATCCACATTTCGATAGTCACGATTGATTTCGTGAATCTGTTCAGGTGTTACATATATTACAGATAAACTCCAATCTCCCTTTCTTTCTAACACCTTACATGCACGTTCTAATATGTTTTCAAAGTCTTTTTTGTATCGATAGACACTTCTATCTTTTGCGTTATTTGTAAAAATTATTTCCATGCCTAGATTATACACTAAATAAAAAAAGAGTTCAAAACGAACTCTTACTTTGTAGTTTCTCTAAACATTTTTGAGAATGAGATTTCAATGTCTTTATTTTGTTTAACAGATTCATCATCCACTAACATCTTTGTTAGTAAACGCATCGCAACGGCCCCTAAATCATATTCAGGAATGTTGTATGTAGAAATTGTAGGACGCATCATTGTTAAATATTTTGAATTCAATATACAAACAAGTTCTGTATCATCTGGAATTGAATATCCACATTCTTTACATGCATTCATCAATGCGATGGCTTGAGAATCACGGAATGTAATAACCATGCGGCTTGGCTTGTGAGATTTATAGTAGTCAGACAAGAATGTATAGCTTGATTTGTAGCTGTCATCATAAGTTACATATTTGTCGAAAATCAATCCTTTTTCTGCATAAGCACGATCTACACCCGCTTTTAATTGTTCCATCATAGAAAGATTTAATTTATCTTCTACCATAGAAATATCATCAATACCCTTTTCGAAGCATTCATTGACAAATTCATATGCCATACGTTCGAAGTTAATATATACATTTCCTACGTTGCCAATCTTATGTCCTTTTAATTTACTTCCAACAACAACCATAGGAATTTGGTATTCATGTAACACTTCCATTTCATCTTCTGAAAAGTTGTCATTGAATAAGATTACACCATCTACACGTGACTTAATAATAGATTCAATCACATCTTGCATTTTTGAGATTCCCTTACTTGTAGTATGGAACATGATGTTGTAATTATAAATTTTTGCGACATCCATTAGACCATTTAAGATCTTCGCATTGTACGCAAATAATTTTTCACTCATCACAATTGAAATTGTAGTTGTTTTTGATAATGCCAATCCTTGCGCAATCGCATTTGGTTTATAACCTAATTTTTCAATAGCTTGTTGAACACGTAAACGTGTATCTTCACGTACCACATTACTATCATTAATAACACGTGATACAGTTGCTAAAGAAACATCTGCTTCTTTGGCAACATCATAAATGGTAATTCTTTTCATTCCTATTCGTCCCCCTTGTTAAATATTTTCTTCAATCCACTAAACAATGCTTCTGTAGCTTTACCAGTTACTTCTTCTGCTTTATCAACGGCACGAATAACAGAATCATTTGTACGAATTTCGTCTACTTTTTCATCCGCTTTATCAATCACCTTACGTAAAGAATCATTTTTTCTTAATGTTTCTTTTCCATATTTAAAGCCATCTACTACCAATCCAGCTGTGCCCTGTAAAAATTCTTTACCAGCCGAAACTGTTTGTTTAAATTGTTCACTCTCACTTACTTCAACCACTTTATCTTTTGTTGAAGAAAGAATATTTTTTGCATCATCCTTAGCTTGCGATAAAGCTTCCTTTACTTTTTCAGGATCTGAAGCGTCTTTTAATAAATCACGCAAATCATCAAATAACTTTTCAATCTTACTCTTAGCGTCCTCAATGATTCTTTCATTATCAGTATTTTCGGATTCATGCATCACTTCAAGTTCTAGCATCGATTCTTTTTCTAAATCATCAATTAATTGTTTTTCATCCATGTCATTCATCCTCCTTTGTTTCAATACTTTCTTTTCCATTCTTTTTATTTTGAAACCATTCTTTGGCATTTTGTACATTTTCACTAAGCGAACTCATCACACTCACAAACGCCTCTTTTGCGTTCTGATTTACTTCATCAACTGTGTTTGAGATATTTTCAGCTGTTTTTAATGGTGCATCTAATTTTTTCAATTGATCATTTGCCGTATCCAATGTTTTCGATACTTGTTTTAAAGTCTCAATCAACTGTTTTAAAAACAAAATCAAATAAATTAATGCGATAACACCAACGATTGGTAATACATATGAAAATGCACGAGCTAATGTACTCATAAAGATATCTAAACTCACAATACCACCTCAAAAAGATTATAACATAAGCTTTCTAACTTATCTATTTTTTTTGAAACTTTTTTCACAACCCTGTAAACGCTACAAATAATAAAAGAAGTGCTCAAATTATTCTAACACTTCCGTAAAATACATTCTAGAGGCAAAATCCTCTTTTTCTTGGTTCAACTTCACGAACTTGCTCAAAACATAGTGTACAAGCAAATCTTGTTAACTATGAAAAAAAGAAAGAGTATCGATTAAATATATTCAATTGGTAATGCGATCATATCTTCAGTCAAATACATCTTTCGATCGTATTGACATAATATGATTCCTGGTTGTACTTCTTTATTTGGGATATCTTTTAATGCCGAAAAATGTTTTCCCATGGACTTTGTAGGATTTGCCGTCATTTTAATTTCAATCGGATACAATTTCCCATCTTCATCAATCACTACATCAATTTCTCTTTGATCACGATCACGATAGAAATAGATATTTGAAATGGTTTTACCTGCATTTAAATGACTTTTTAAAATTTCAGACACAATAAAATTTTCGTATATATTTCCAGCTTGAGCACCTGTCATAGCTGTATCTGCACTAGTCCATCTAGCCAAGTAACATACCAAACCGGTATCATAAAAATAAACTTTTGGTGTTTTGACAACTCGCTTTAATAAATTGTTAGAATATGGTTCCAACAAATAGATAATTCCCGAAGTTTGTAGAATCGAAATCCATCTTTTAACTGTATCTGCACTTGTCTCTATTTCATTCGCAACTGCATTAATGTTTAATAATTCACCGCACCGTACCGCAAGAGATGTTAAAAACTTTACAAATTTTAACTCGTTAGAAACATTAATAATTTGTCGAACATCTCTTTCGATATATGTTTTCACATAAGAAGAGTAGTATCTTTGCCAATCAATTTTTTCATCTTGAAGTTGCGGCATACTTCCTCTATGAATCCAATACCACAAATCACTATAGCTTTTAATTTGTGATTTTCTTTCATTAAAATAGGTTTCATTTGGGATAAAAGGTTTATTAAATTCAATATGATGTATTTCACGAAATGATAATCCTTTTAATTCAACAATCGCCATTCGTCCAGCTAAGGTTTCACTTACCCCTTTCATCAGCTCAAAAGCTTGTGATCCAGTAAGTGCAAAACTTCCTTTTTGTTTATTCGTATCGACATACATTTTTAAATATCTAAATATACTAGGTGCATATTGGACTTCGTCAATGAACAAGGGTGGTTGATAGTTTTTTAAAAACAAATTTGTCTCTTCTACAGCCTGTGTCAATATAATTGGATCATCTAATGTAACATATTGAAAATTATCGCAAACATATTGTAGAAGTGTTGTTTTACCAACTTGTCTAGGTCCAGTAACTAATACAATTGAAAATTGTTCTAAACACTCTTTTATAGTTTCTTCCATATGTCTTTTAATATACATATTCTCTCTCCTTTCGGCTATTCTAAGATTCAATCATATTATAGCCGCTTTTTGAATTGTCCACAACTAAAAAAGAACAGACAATCTGTTCTCTTATAAAATCTTCTCTAATTTATCTCTTAATAAATAGATGTCTTTACTTGACATAAAGACGAAGTCTGCAGGAGCAAATTCTTTTAACTTTTCAGCTGAAGCATCATCTACATCTAATAAGATTGCGTTTGGACAACGATCCATTAAATCTTGAATTGTGACTGTGATCGTCTCATCTTCTCTAACGGCATTTTTAGGAAAATCCAGTAAACACACTTGATCCGCTGTATTTAAACTTGCCGCAAAGTCATCCAAGAAATATTGTAGACGTGAATAACGATCTGGTTTATATAACGCAACAATTTTCTTTTCTGGATATTTTTTACGAACTGCATCAATCATGTAACGAATAGCTGTTGGATGGTGTGCATAGTCATCCACTAATACACTATCCTTGACTTCATCAATCACAAACCGACGTGCAATTCCTTTATATTCTTTTAAGCCTTGTACAATCAAATCAGTCGGCATTCCAAGAACGTGGGCTAGTGCAAAACATCCTAAGGCATCCTGCATAAATGGATCTCCTACTTCATTCAATTCTACATGAGCTAAAATTTCACCATTGTGCTTACAATCAAAATGCATGCCAAATGGACCTTGTTCAATATTAACAGCCTGATAATCATTGCCATCTTCCATACCATATGTAGTAACTGGAACATTATATTGCATATTCTTTAAGTGTTTGTCATCTCCAAATATCACAATATGTTTTTTTACTTGGTTGGCAAAACTTTGGAATGCGGATACATAATCATCCATATCTTTATAATAGTCAACATGATCCATATCAATATTGGTGATAATCGCATAATCTGGATGATAAGCCAAGAAATGTCTTTGGAATTCACAAGATTCTAACACAAAATGATTTGCGTTTTCTGGCATGTATCCATGACCATCCCCAATTAGATAGGCACATTCATCCTGCAAAGAAAGAACATGTCCTAAAATACCTGTAGTTGTAGATTTTCCATGTGTACCTGCAACACAGATAGAACTATATGACTCTAATAAAATACCTAAATATTCATTATAATAATACGTTTTAACAGTCGGATTATCCATAGCCGCTTTTACTTCTGGATGAGAACTGTCAAAAGATAAACCAATGATAACTGTATCATTATCCTTAATATTTTCAGGATTGAATGAATAGATTGGAATATTACGAGCTCTTAATCCATCTTCTGTAAAAATATATTTATCGATATCACTACCTGTTACTTCCTTGTGTTCATCATGCAAGATGCATGCTAAGGCAGCCATACCTGTACCTTTGATTCCAATAAAATGATAAGCCATTTTATTCACCTTCTTTATCAAATAAAGACGTTTGTTGTGTCGTTTCTTTTTTTGGCTTTTCTAACATTTCAGAAAGATTCATATTCGCCTTTTTATCTTCTACCTTATATTCAGGAATCGATTTTGCAGGTTGCATACTAGGAAGGTATGTTCCATACATTGGCGATAAAATCTGTGAGAAATCTTCATCTTCTGGTTTTTGTAAAGAAATCGCATCATGTACTTTATCAAATTCTTTTTTATCATCCTCAACATTTCCAAAAATTGGAGAAATAACAGGTTGATAATCTAAATCTTCCGCAACACGACGTACCTTTACTGATTTATGACGATCATATTTATATGCTTTTTGTTTTGGCTTTGTTTCTTCTTGGGCAATTGAATCTACATCTAAACCTTTAAAAATTGTAGACTTCTTTTCTTTAGGCTGAATAATGGCCTTTTCGAAAATAGGAGAATCCATAAAGTTTTCAGGATTGTCTTCAATAGAACTTGCTGCTTGTGCTAAGACAGGCTCTGGTTGTACTACAGGTTCAACAACTTCTGGTTCTGGTTTTACTTCTTCTTCCTGTTTTGTAGGCTCTTCTACGACTTCTTCTTCATCCTCTTCAATATCTTCATTGAAGATTGCATGCATTAAATCCTTTAACATATTTCCTTCTCACTTTCTATTGTTTTATTAAGATATGTCTCTATCTCTTCTTTTGTTTTACGAAGTGTAGAAACAAATCTTGAAATTTCTTTTCCATCCTTGAAACAAATAAAGCTAGGAATTCCCATCACTTCATACTCAATCGCAATATCCATACATTGATCACGATTTAAAGAATAGAACTTAAGATTACTAAATTCTTCTTCAATTTCAGGCATAAATGGTTTGATATACATACAATCTGGACACCAAAATGCTGTAAACACCATAACTTGAATTCCTGATGTATCTAAAGCTTGAGTAAATTCTTCTTTATTTTTAATATCAATCATGCGAATATCTCCAAACACAACGATAGATTGGTTGTCCTAAAGAAATGAATTTTTGTTCATATTCTGTAATCGCATCTTCATCATGTTTATCACGACGATAATCTACACTGATTTCGACCATCTTAAATCCCGCATTTTGAAATTCAATCAAACTATATTCAAACAAACTTGAATTGTCTGTCTTCATTTGAATCTCGCCATTTCTAGATAAAATACGCTTATATTGATCTAAGAATGTAGCGCTGGACAAACGTCTTTTCGCATAACGTTTTTTAGGCCATGGATCTGAGAAATTTAAGTGAATCACATCCACTTCACGAGGTCCAAACCATTCGCCGATTGAACTTGCATCGTCTTGAATCAATTTAAGATGTTTATCTGCTGTATCCTCATCATATTTTTTTGCGGCAATACCCGCTGCACTTTCATTCTTTTCAATCGCAATAAATCCAGTATCCGGATACATTTTTGCCATATCTAAAGAATAATTTCCTTTTCCACAACCAATTTCAATATGCAAAGTATCTGTACCCATTAATTTTTTCCAGTTACCCGCTTGTTTAGATGGTTCTTTTACTAAACAATTTGCTGTAGGCAAATAATCTGTTGCCCACTTTACTTTACGCATTCTCATATTAACTACACAATGTCACGATCGCATCGGCATAAATGCAGATAGCCTGAAGTAAGTTATCTAATTTAATACCTTCATCACGTTGGTGACATCCTCCTACAAATGCATCAGTTTCAATCACTTCATTTGGAAGTTCAGGACCATAAGATACAAAGTTTTTAAATTTACGTGCATATGTTCCACCACCAATTGTGATAGGACATGAGAATGTATCGCCTGTATATTTTTGATAAACACTCATCAAGTCTTTAACTAAACGAGAATCTGGATCTACGAACAATGGTTTTGAATCTCCACGATTTTCAGCCTTAATATTTGAAGTTAAGCTTTCACAAGCTGCATCAAATTTAGCCATAATTTCATCACCATTTGTATCATTTGGATAACGAATATCAATTAAGATATCTGTTTTATTGTTTTCAATATTCACAATACCTGTATTCATTGTCAAGAATGACATATATAAACCATCTTTTTCAATGCCAACTGGTTTTCCCATCCAGTCTTTTAATAATGAATATAAGTCTTTTGATAGTTGATCATTATAAGCTTCACCAATAAAGTTTAATAATAAGACGGCTGCATTTATACCATTATATGGCATAGCTGCATGCGCAAAGGCACCATCAATATGTAGTGTAACTCCTTCTTCACTTCTTTTAATAGATCCTTTGACACCTTGAGTTGCACAATAGAATTTAAATAAATCTTCCTGTTGATAACTCATCACATCCACTGTAACATCGGCTTTACCAATAACGATATTTGGACGGCTTCCCGCATGAAACTTTTTGATTACGGTTTCATCTGAACTAACTAAACCAACATGTAAGCCACCCTTTTCACCATAAATTACTGGGAAGTTTGCATCTGGTACAAATCCCATTTGAGGAACTTCGGCATGATCCACATAATAATTCATACATTCCATACCTGATTCTTCATCACATCCTGTAATCAACATTACTCTTTTTTTCAAAGGGATGTTTAGATCACGAATCATTTTTAATGCATAATAACCAGCTAGTGCAGGACCTTTATCATCCATGACACCACGGCCAAAGATATATCCATTTTCTAAAGTCACTTTTAAAGGATCTTTCGTCCATCCTTCTCCTAGTGGCACAATGTCCAAGTGTCCTAAAACACCAAATGTTTCTTCACCTTGACCATATTCCACAACACCTGCATATCCATCAACGTCTTTAGCTTCAAAACCATCACGTTTAGCCATATCTAACATTGCATCTAATACGTCACGACAATTTTTTCCAAAAGGTGCATTTTCAGCTCTTGTCGATTCATCACGAACACTTTCATACGATACAAGTGTATTTAAGTCTTTTAAGAAATCATCTTTATATTTAAGTACTTCTGTATTAAAATCCATAATTTTCACCTCTACCCAACTATTTTACCACATAGTCAAGAAAAAAGAACTCGTTTTTAACGAGTTCCTTACTTTTACGCTTCCGTTTTTTCATCTTCTGTTTTTGGCTTTGGAAGTAAAGCTTTTGCGCTTACATTGATACGGCCTTTATTATCGATTTCTGTAACCTTAACATCGATAATATCACCAAGTTTTAATACATCTTCTACTTTTTCTACACGGTGATGAGAAATTTTAGAGATGTGTAGTAAACCGTCTGTGTTACCAAATAAGTTCACAAAAGCACCAAATTTTTCTAAACGAACAACTTTAGCAGCATATACATCGCCAACTTTAGCTACACGAACAATGTCACTGATCATTTGTTTTGCTTTTTCGATTGTATCGTAATCATTATGATAGATCACAACTTTTCCATCATCATCAATATCAATTTTTACATTGTCACATTGAGCAATGATTTCATTAATCATCTTTCCACCAGGTCCGATGACATCCTTGATTTTGTCTGGATCAATATTCATCATCGCAATCTTAGGTGCATATGGACTCAATTGTTTTCTTGGCTCAGAAATACACGCCAACATATTGTCTAAGATTTCTAGACGAGCTTTATGAGCTTGTGCTAAAGCTTCTTCAAAGATATTTTTTGTGATACCTGTTACTTTAATATCCATCTGTAAAGCTGTGATACCATTTGTAGTTCCGGCAACCTTAAAGTCCATATCTCCAAAGTGGTCTTCCATACCTTGGATATCTGTTAATACAGTATATTTTCCTGAATCATCATCCATGATCAATCCCATCGCAATACCAGCTACTGGAGCTTTGATTGGAACACCAGCTGCCATTAAAGACATTGTTCCTGCACAAATACTTGCTTGAGAACTTGAACCGTTACTTTCCATAACATCTGCCACAGTACGAATTGTATAAGGGAATTCATCAACACTTGGCAATACTTGAGCCAACGCTCTTTCACCTAAAGCACCATGACCAATTTCACGACGTCCTGGATTTCCCATACGTCCTGTTTCCCCAACGCAATATGGTGGGAAGTTATAGTGGTGCATGAAGCGTTTTGATTCTACAACTGTTAAGTCATCAATAATTTGGTTATCATTTAATGCACCTAAAGTAGTTGTTGATAATACCTGTGTTTCTCCACGAGTAAATAAAGCAGAACCATGGACACGAGGAAGTAAATCTACTTGTGAGTTCAATGGACGGATTTCATCGATTTGACGACCATCTGGACGTACTTTATCTTCGATGATCAAACGACGTACTTCGTCAGCTTCAATACCACGACAGATTTCACGAGCTTGTTTAACCGCATTGTTTTGATCTTTTTCAGATGCATATTCTTTGTTTGCAATCATTTCAGCAGCTTCATCTGTTAAATCATCAATTTTTCCATAACGTTCCAATTTTTCTTTAATTGAAACAGCTGCACGAATTTGTGCTTCAAAGTTTGCGCGAACTTCGCTATCGATTGTTTCATCAACTGCATACAATTCGATTTCACGTTTTTCTTTACCGCAAGCTGCAACGATTTCTTCTTGGAATGCACATAATTTTTTGATTTGTTCATGTCCAAACATCAATGCCGCAAGCATATCTTCTTCGCTAACTTCTTTAGCCCCTGCTTCAACCATGTTTAATGCTTGTGCAGTACCAGCTACAGTTAAATCGATGTCACTTTCTTCCATTTGAGCAACTGTAGGGTTGGCAACCAATTCTCCATTGATACGTCCAACTTTACAACCAGCAATTGGTCCATTGAATGGAATGTCTGAAATACATAATGCCAATGAAGCACCAAACATAGCTGCCATTTCAGGACTTGCATCTTGATCCACACTTAATACTGTGTTGACAACTTGTACTTCATTACGGAATCCTTCCGCAAATAATGGACGGATTGGACGGTCGATCATACGAGCTGTTAATGTCGCATGTTCGCTTGGTCTTCCTTCACGACGTAAAAATCCTCCTGGAATCTTTCCAACAGAATATAACTTTTCTTCAAAACTTACTGTTAAAGGGAAAAAGTCAATCCCTTCTTTTGCCTGGTTCGATGCGCATGCAGTTGATAAAGTAACTGTATCTCCATAACGAATAATTACAGCACCATCTGCTTGTTTTGCGATTTCCCCAGTTTCTACTGTGATCCCCCGACCACAAAAATCTAAATGAAACTCTTGTTTCGCCATTTTTTCACCTCAATCATACTTTTATATTCTATCAAATAAATGCTTAAAAAAAAAGTAATCTTTTCGATTACTTTCTTAAACCTAATTTAGCGATCAATGCTTTGTAACGATCTAAATCTTTACCCTTCAAGTAAGCTAACAATTTTTTACGACGTCCTACTTTTTTCATCAATCCACGTTGTGAATGGAAATCGTGTTTGTGTTCTTTGAAGTGTTCAGTTAAACGGTTGATTTCTTCTGTCAATACAGCGATTTGAACTTCAGGAGAACCTGTGTCACCTTCGTGTACTGCATACTTTTGCATAATTGCTTGTTTTTCAGATTTTAATAACATTTTTCTTCCTCCATTTTATATTAGTCCTTTTCTACCGAGCGAAAGGTTGGAAGTTTCCAAACTCTCAGTACAAAAGCTATTAAACTATATCATTCAATCAACATAAAATCAACTAGAATCGTATTTAATATTTCAAGTCCTGCATCATTTAAAAAGATACATTCCCCATCAAAACAAAAATACGCACGATACTTATCCAATACACTTGCGTAGTGTACTTTAAAATCATTCTGATATTTCAAATTCCATTCTTCCATATTCAATCCAAACTTTGTACGCAAAGCCATCATGATCGCATCCATAGCTCGTTCAGATAATGTTTCATTGATATAGGAAGGACAAGGACCCAAAGAACAATACTTCTTTAAGCTTGATGTATTATCATATCGAATTCCATTAATTCTTCCACTTGCACCACATCCAAAACCATAGAAGTCTTTATCTTGCCAATAAGCTAGATTGTGCTTGGAATAATGACCAGGCTTACAAAAACTTGATATTTCATAATGAATGTAGCCAGCTGCTTCCAAAGTTTTTGTAATATATTCAAACATATCGGCTTCTAGATCACTATCACAAGGTTCTACCCCTGTCTTTCCAAACACAGAATTTTCTTCAATCTGCAAAGAATAAATAGATAAGTGTGGTATATCTAAACTTAAAAATGTGGAAATATCTTTTTTCACATTTTCCATTGTTTGATTTGGAAGTCCAAAAATCAAATCAATCGAAAAAGTCGATAAAGAACTTTTCTGAATCCTTTCAATCACAGAGATTGCCTGACTAGCTGTATGTTTTCTATGACAAACTTCTAATAGATCATCATTAAAGCTTTGTACACCCAAACTAATACGATTAACACCTGAGTCAACATAAGATTTTAATTTATCTTCATCTAAAGATTCAGGATTGCATTCTACCGTGAATTCATCAATATCTTTAGGAAAACAATTTCGTATCGAAGCAAAGTCAGAAATACTTAATAAACTTGGGGTTCCCCCACCAAAATAAAGAGTATGAAGATTTGTAATCTTATACCCTTGAATTTCTTGTATTAACTTTTCTTTCCAATTTGAAAAAAATTGTTCATTTTTTTGAATACGAACAAAGTCGCAATACGCACATATGGAATCACAAAATGGAATATGTACATAACATGAAGGTACCATTAGTCGTCATCCATACTTAAAACGGCCATGAAGGCTTCTTGAGGAATCTCTACAGATCCAACCATCTTCATACGTTTCTTTCCTTCTTTTTGTTTCTCCAACAATTTCTTTTTACGCGAAATATCTCCACCATAACATTTTGCCAAAACATTTTTACGCAATGCCTTAATATTTGTACGCGCAATGATCTTACCACCAATGGCTGCCTGCACTGGAATTTCAAATTGTTGTTTTGGAATCAAATCTTTTAATTTAATGGCCATCGCATTACCACGATTGTACGCAAAATCTCTAAAGACAATTGTTGATAAAGCATCGACAATCTGTCCATTTAGTAAGATATCCATCTTCACCAATGAACTTGTACGATATCCACTAAATTCATAGTCAAAGCTTGCATATCCTTTTGTACAAGATTTCATCTTATCAAAGAAATCATAAATAATTTCACTCAATGGCATTTGATAAACCATCATCATACGAACATCATCTAACACTTGAAGATCTACATATTCTCCACGTTTTTTCTGACAAAGATCCATCATAGGACCCACATATTCTTTTGGTACCATAATGTCACACTTAACATATGGTTCCTCAATATGATCCACTTTTTGAGGTTCAGGTAAAGCCGATGGGTTATCGATTTCTTCCATTGTACCATCCGTTTTATAAACATGATAAATTACCGAAGGACTTGTTGCGATAAGACTTAGATTGTATTCACGCTCTAAACGCTCTTCGACAACATCCATATGTAATAAGCCTAAGAATCCACAACGGAATCCAAATCCTAAGGCTTGCGAAGTTTCTGGTTCAAAATGTAAAGCTGCATCATTTAATTTTAATTTGGATAAAGCTTCCTTTAAATCATCATAACGCGCATTATCCACTGGATATAAACCACAATATACCATTGGATGCATTTCACGATATCCAGATAATGGTTCACTTGCAGGATTAGATGCCACTGTAATCGTATCACCAACACGAACATCTTCGATATTTTTAATGGCTGCACTTACCCATCCTACATCACCACAATTTAATTGGTCTTCTACCACTTCTTTTGGAGTACGAACCCCGACTTCTGTAACTTCATATTCTGCACCTGTAGCCATAAAGCGAATCTTATCTTTAGGTTTGATTGTTCCATTCTTTACAGATACAAAGGCAATGATTCCACGATATGAATCATAGAAAGAGTCAAAGACTAAAGCTTGTGTAGGTGCATCTTTATCACCTTTTGGACTTGGAAGTTTATGTACGATTTCTTCAAGTACCTTATCGACATTTAATCCAGATTTCGCACTTATTTCTACCGCCTCGCTACAATCCAAACCAATTAAGTCTTCAATTTCTTTTTTAACCACTTCTGGTTGTGCACTAGGAAGATCCACCTTATTTAATACAGGTAAGATTTCCAAATCATTTTCGATGGCTAAGTATACATTTGCCAAAGTCTGTGCCTGAACACCCTGTGCTGCATCGACGACTAGAATGGCTCCATCACATGCAGCAAGAGATCGAGACACTTCATATGTAAAGTCGACATGGCCTGGTGTATCAATAAGATGGAACAAGTAGTCTTGTCCATCTTTGGCATGATATACAAGTTGTACGGCATTTAATTTAATTGTAATTCCACGCTCTCTTTCTAGATCCATTGAATCTAGAATCTGATCTTTCATTTCACGTTTTTCAACCGTATCCGTAAGTTCTAAGATACGATCGGCTAACGTACTTTTTCCATGGTCAATATGTGCAATGATACAAAAATTACGAATATTCTTTTGATCCATATACTTCCCCCTACTCTACAATATTTCCTACTAAGTTTCGTCCTTGTCCATTAAAGAAGCTCGTACAATCCATGACTGGCTTTCCTTCCATTTGACAAGTTTCAATCACAAGCGTACCTGAATGTAACCCAATGCCAAGTTTGTTCTTGCCAATCTTAATAAGAAGTCCAAACTCATTTTGTTCATTTAAATAACTTGCCTTTAAGATTTTAAATTTCTTTCCTTTTAAGAATACATAAGCTCCTGGTGCATCTGAAAAAGCACGAATCTGATTTAATATATGTTCATCATCCTGATTTAAATCAATATGCTCTTCTTCTTTCGATAAAACTGGTGAGAAGATAACCTTGCTTTCATCCTGCTCTACATATACTGCCTTACCTGAACAGATTTCTTCAAAGTGATCTAGTAATAATTCTCCAGCACAAATACCCATCTTATCAAATAAAGATGTTGAGTTATCACTCGGTAAAATTTCAATTTCTTTTTGTGCAAGAACTGGCCCTGCATCCATTTTAGGTGCCATCTTCATCAATGACATACCACTGACTTTATCGCCATTCCAAATAGCTCTTTGAATAGGCGCTCCCCCTCTATACTTAGGAAGTAAAGATCCATGAAGATTGACACAACCATATTGAGGTAAGTTCAATACTTCTTTAGGTACAATTTGTCCATAAGCACAAGTTACAATTAAATCGGGAGCAAAATCAACAATTACTTGATAATCCAATTTAATCTTCACAGGCTGAAATACAGGAATATCATATTCTAAAGCTACTTCTTTCACTTCAGAATAAACAACTTGGTGTTTTCTACCCTTTTTCTTATCCGGCTGCGTTACCACTAAGCCAACATGTATATCATTTTCTAACATTGTTTTTAATACGACACTAGCAATTTTGGGTGTTCCCATAAAAATAATGCGTCTATTTTCCATATATATCACTCCAATACTAAAGTATTATAGCGTATTTTTTTGAAGTTGTGTTGCATTAAATCTAGAAATTTGCTATAATCCATTTGCAAATTTATGTCAGGAGGTGCACTTCATGCCACAGATTAAATCTCAAAAGAAACGTGTTAAAACAAATAACAAGGCTCACAAATTAGTCGTATCTAAAAAATCAGCATTGAAATCAAGTATTAAAGTTGTATTAGCAGCTGTTGATGCTAAAGATAAAGAAGCTGCTGTAGCAGCTTACAACGACTGCTGTTCTAAATTAGACAAAGCCGTAGCTAAAGGTATTCACCACAAAAACTACGCTAGCCGTCAAAAAACACGTTTAGCAAAAGCTATTAACGAAATCGCGTAATGAAGGATTAAGAAGTCATATGACTTCTTTTTTATTACCACCTTTTTATTTCCAATCAAAATTTAATATTGTATACATTCATATTAAAAGAATATTTATAATGACAATGTGTAGACATTGTACATTTTTATGAGTATAATTTATTTAGATGGAGGTATGTTATATGTCTACAACAAACTTAAATATTAGAATAGATAAATCTATTAAAAATCAAGCTGAAGAAATTTTTAACGAACTTGGTTTAAACATGACAACTGCAGTTAATATGTTTTTAAGAACCACCATTAGAGAACATGGTATACCGTTCGAGTTAAAGTTAGATATACCCAACAAAACCACAATTGAAGCCATTGAAGAAGGAAAAAAAATGATGTCTGATCCGACAACACCAAAATATTCCAGCATTGATGAGCTTAAAGCGGCATTATATTTATGAAATATAGCATAGAATTTACAACTCGTTTTAAAAAAGATTTAAAACTTGCAAAAAAGCAAAACAAAAATCTTGATAAAATGTTTGAAGTTATTGAAATTTTAGCTAATGGCGGTAAACTAGACGCCAAGTATCGAGATCATGATTTAAGTGGAAATTTTAAAGGTACACGTGAATGCCATATAGAACCTGATTGGCTACTCATATATGAAATCAAAGAAGACATACTCGTATTAATGCTTTCTCGAACAGGTACACATTCCGACTTATTTTAATAATAAAATCTCTATTTGTATTCACGCATAATTAGAATCAAAGAATCCAAATACATTTAGATTGGTTCTCCTTGTTCGGAGGGCCTTTTTGTTTGTCAAATATCAAAAGGTGGAGTCTCACTAATTGAGTATTCCACCTTTTCATAAGTATTACTAAAAAATCAAATCTGGTAAGTTTTTCTGTCGGTTGTCGACAATAATTAGACATGAATGTTTACCGTCTCTCATCCGACCACAACTTTTATAGATGCTTACCACATCTAAAGGTATTGCTACCTTCAATAGAATTATACCAATAATTACCCGAAAATCAATCAATGCATTCTCAAAAAAAATATCACACCTAACGTCCAAAACAGTAAACAAAATGATAATATATTTTTCTCATATTCAAATGTAAAACCCAACTCACAACAGAGTCATTTGAAAATAGATTTGATTTTATTTCAATTCTTTGATTCAATAATATCTCTTTCATTGCCTGAATACACTTGATCAAGCATGTTTTATCCGCATTATTTGGTCCATATATTGCCGTTGTCTTATTTGTTGGATCCAATGAAAATACAAAACAATTCTTAACGCTCAATTCAATAATCATAATAAGTTACTTTTGTCTTTCATTAAATCACCTTAATCGACACTATGAACATCTAAAATAAAAATGAACAAGGCTATCCCTTGTTCATCATTAAGTTTAGACAGAAGTATTCAAAGCCATCATCCTTATCGATCTTACCCATTTTCATTTGTTGATCAAAGTCAGCAAGTAGGGATAAGTTATAAAGTAAGGTTTCGCTTGAAAAGCGCATAGCCTTCTGCATATTGAGTTTTACACGATATGGATTGGCCTTTAGTTCTTGAGCAATTGTAGCTTGTGCCTTGCCTTCATCCATTAATACGCGTACTTGAAATAAAAAACGAATTTGACTAGCTAGTAGTGCAACAATGGCTACTGGTTCTATATTCAGTTTTCTAAAGTTACGATAGTAAGCTAATAATAAGATTCCATTTTGACTAAAGAAAGCATCCACCATTTTAAAGATGTTATTCATAGGTTCTACGACAAGTAAATTTTGTACATCTTCAAACGTTGGATTTTTTGAATAAATGGAAATCTTTTCGATTTCATTTTGAATACACATAGGATCCAATCCCATTCTTGATGTCATCCAATCTAATGTTTTAAAATCCACCTTTACGCCAAATTCTTTTAATTTATCTTGCACATAAAATTTTTGTGACTTGTCATCCAAAGCTAAACAAGAATATAGTGTTGCACAATTACAGATTTCTTTAACCTTTTTCTTTCTCGTATCCAATTTATCATTTGGACAAATTAGAACTAAAATCATTTCTGTATCTTTTCTTAAAAGGAAAGGATCTACTTCATAATTTGTCGTATTCTTACTCGATAAGAAAGTGCAATTATTGACAATGATCATCTTGTCATCATCAAAGATCGAATAGGCATCTAGATCTTGTAAGACATTTGAAATCTCATCTGTTTGTGCATCATATACATTTACATTTTCTTGAATAGAATGTTTTTTTTTAATGGCCTCTAACTTCATTGAAACCATGCTTTTGTCTTTTCCATATAAAATATAAATCATGACCTTATTATACCAAACAATCCATCGTTTGTGACAATAAAAGCAAAGTCACGCAAAGAATAAATCGCAATACTGCCACTATTATTTGTACAAAACGCATGTATATATCCTTAACTTTGTAAAAAATGTATAACTACAATTGAATTTTTAAATGAATAGTTGA
>OGQM01000195.1_pt1 | contig 64014 bp, 97 predicted proteins | sample 1553191 | NCBI WGS metagenome assembly OGQM01 (sample SAMEA2579954, study PRJEB22360) | human gut metagenome | biome: human gut; feature: human-associated habitat; material: faeces | place: Denmark | collected 2008/2010 | reverse complement strand
CTTTAAAAATTCTCCGGTGGATATTTTGCCGGAGGGTTTTGCTCGAGATACTGGCCAGAGTTCATGCTCGTGGTAGAGCCGTTCGTGGTTTCTCTCCTTTCAGGGACGGAGGAAACTGGTCGGTATCTCAAGCAAAGCCCTCTTAAAGTGATATTTAACATAGAAAGAGGGAACCGAAAGTGACAGAAAGAGTTACCAAACCGGTGGCACGTGCGCGACCACCTGCTCTTACACCAGAGCAGCGTGAAAATGAGTTGATCGGTCTTGCGGTTGACTTGGCTGAACACCAACTGAGAGAGGGTACAGCTTCCTCTCAGGTGATATCGTTCTACTTGAAGCTAGGATCGACAAGAGAACAGCTTGAGAGAGATCGCCTGATTAGCGAGAATGCGATGCTTAGGGCGAAGACGGAGGCGCTCGAGTCTCAGAGGAGGACGGAGGAGCTTTACGCAAACGCTATCAAGGCATTCCAGAGTTATGCTGACATTTCGGGTGCCTGTGTGGTTGACGAAATCGGAGACGACGGTCGATGATTCGATGCTATAGAGAACTTCGGAGATTGGAGACATTCGAGGAACGTTATCAATATTTGAAACTGGCCGGACAAGTTGGAGCGGCAATGTTTGGCTTTAACCGGCATTTCAATCAGACGTTCTATCAGTCGAAACAATGGCAGTCAGCGCGAAGCAAAGTGATATTACGGGATAAGGGGTGCGATCTTGGAATGGAGGACCGCGAAATTGGAAAAGGTCTAGTGATCCATCATATGAATCCGATTACGCTTGATGATATTCTTGAAGACCGAGACTGGATTTATGACCCCGAGTATCTGATCTGTGTCTCGGACAGAACCCACAAAGCGATTCATTATGGCGATGAGTCGCTTTTAATTTTACCTCCGATTGAGCGGACACCGGGCGACACAAAATTATGGTAGGGATGGTGAGTTTCCATAGATAGTATTCTCGATTACATTAAACAGATGGTCGGCGTGGTGGCCGAGGATAGATCATTCGATTTAAGGATCATTACATACATCAATGGAGCATTCGCCACGCTGCAAGATATGGGTGTTGGACCGGAGGTTCCGTTCCGAATTCACGATTCCGGCGCTGTATGGAGCGAATGGTCGGAAGACCCGTTCGTCGTCGAGGGCAGCAAGGAGTATATTTCTTTGCGTACTCAGAAACTTTTCGACCCGCCGTCGAGTTCATATGTTTTGGATGCACTCAATAAACAGATCGACGAGAGCGCTTGGCGACTATATAGGCATTGCCAAAAGGAGTATTAAACGAGAGAAGGTGAAGAAGTGGAAAACGAACTCTATCATCATGGTATTCTAGGCATGAAGTGGGGCGTTCGCCGATTTCAAAATGCGGATGGAAGTCTGACTGAAGCCGGAAAGTCTCGGTATAGAGATTCGGGAACGAGTACAGGCTCTGCCGATGCGCCTCGAAAAAAGAAAGTTTCCGAGATGTCAGACAAAGAGCTTCAGGATACAATCAACCGATTGAGAAATGAGCAGCTATACAAGCAGCTAACTGCCCCAAAGCCCAATCGACTTGTTCAGGCTGGGAAAAAAGCCGTTCTAGGCGCAATAGAGGCAAGTGGGAAGTGGTTGGTTTCCCGAATAGTCGATAACTTCAAAGAAGAGCAGGCTAAGGAGAAAACCAAAGCAGATGACAAGCGAGCGAGGGACTTGATCGATTCCCATGCCGACCCGAAGCGAATGAGCTCCAAAGATTTACAGCTCTATAATGACCGAATCAAAAAAGAGACGGCCGCCTATACCCTTACTTCGGCTTACGACGCCAAGCAGAATGAGGAACGAGAGGCTCAGAGAGAGCAGGCTCGATATGACGCATGGCTGAAAGGACGATCGATGCTTAATCGGTCTGGTTATATTTGAGTAGGCTTTCCAACACCGCTGTTCCTAAGTATTATGGTCTGTTTCGGGATGCGGTTCTTCGAGGTGAAATTCCAGTCTGTCAGACAATTTCAATGGAGATGAACCGAATCGACGCGCTGATTGCGAATCCGGGAATTTATTACGACCCGCTGCCCGTAGAGCATTTTATTGACTTTTGCGAAAACGAGTTGGTGCTGACAGACGGTTCGGACTTTCACATGCTCGACAGCTTCAAGCTATGGGCAGAGCAGGTTTTCTGCTGGTATTACTATGTTGAGCGGGAAGTCTATGAGCCAAATCCTGATGGGCATGGCGGACAATATGTTCATAAGCTTATCAAAAGGCGCCTGACAAAGAAGCAGTATCTTATCGTCGGACGAGGCGCGGCAAAAACGCTTTACGATACCTGTCATCAGTCGTATTCGTTGACGGCAAACAATTCGACGACTAGTCAGATTGCGACAGCACCCACGATGAGACAGGCGGAGGAAATTCTCAAGCCGTTCAAGTCGGCTATTACTCGTGCCAGAGGGCCGATGTTCAAGTTTTTGACGGAAGGCAGTCTTCAGAACACGACAGGCTCAAAGGCCAATCGTGTCAAGTTGGCTTCGACCAAGAAAGGTATTGAGAACTTTCTGACCAACTCAGTTCTTGAGGTTCTGCCAATGGACATTGACAAGCTTCAAGGCTATCGACCTAAGGTGTCAACTGTTGATGAATGGCTGAGTGGCGATGTCCGAGAGGACGTTGTTGGCGCGATTGAGCAGGGTGCGAGTAAACTGGACGACTACTTGATTATTGCAACAAGTTCTGAGGGTACAGTGCGTAACGGCAGCGGCGACACAATCAAAATGGAACTGTTGAGTATTCTCAAAGGAGAGTATTATAACCCGGGTGTGTCAATCTGGTATTACCGACTCGATGATGTAAAAGAAGTCTCCAACCCGGCAATGTGGATGAAAGCGAATCCCAACATTGGAAAGACCGTAACTTACGAGACCTACCAGCTGGATGTAGAGAGAGCGGAAAAAGCCCCTGCAACCCGAAATGATATTCTCGCCAAGCGATTCGGTATCCCGATGGAGGGATATACCTACTTCTTCACATACGAGGAAACGATACCGCATCCGCATCAGAGCTTTGACGGCATGCCGTGCGCGATGGGCGCTGATCTTTCGCAGGGTGATGACTTCTGCGCTTTTACATTTCTGTTTCCGCTGCGCGGCGGCGCTTTTGGTGTGAAGGCCAGATGCTACATCAGTTCAATTACACTTGCGAAGCTGCCGAGTGCATTGAGGTTTAAGTATGATCAATTCATCGAGGATGGCAGCCTGATTGTTCTTGAGGGGACGGTTATTACCATGGAAGCCGTATACGACGATCTTGATCAATGGCTGACAAATGAAGTGGCTTATGACGTTCGAGCGTTTGGTTACGACCCGTACAATGCGAAGGAGTTTGTTGAACGCTGGGCCAGAGAGAATGGTGTTTACGGCATCGAGAAGGTCATTCAGGGCGCGAAGACAGAGACTGTTCCGCTTGGGGAGATTAAGTTGTTTGCCGAGGAGAGACTGCTCATCTTTGATCAGGGAATCACGACATTTTGTTTGGGAAACGCAATTACCCTTGAGGACACGAATGGCAACCGAAAGCTGATGAAGAAGCGCCACGAGGCTAAGATTGACGTTGTGGCAGCTCTTATAGATGCTTATGTGGCCTATAAAGCAAATAAGGATTCTTTTGAATAAAGAAGGTGAAGAAGTGGAAAACGAACTCTATCATCATGGTATTCTAGGCATGAAGTGGGGAGTTCGCCGATTTCAAAATGCAGATGGAACGCTTACAGCTAAAGGCCGAGAACGATGCAGGGATAATCGAGAAACCCATCATAAACGCAATCCCAATTCAGAGGTAATGCAAGCCCTTGAAGCCGGAAAGATTTCGGTTAAAGTGAATGTCAGTAATCAGACGAAGCATATAAAGGGCAGTCACAATTTCGAAGAGGGAAAGAGCTATATACTGGGCAATCTTAAGGACTGCCAGACCCTGATTTCTGATCTATATGGAACTGGGAAGGCACTCACGAATAGACATGGCGAATTTAATAACAAAGAAAGGGTCAGAGCTTCCAGAGTATTCGGAATATATGTCGATGAAGAAACCAGGCAGGAATCCAAGACTCGATATGGAATCATCCATTATGGAAAAGCCGGAGCGCATATTATTCCGGCGAGAAATAAGGAGTGATTGATTGTGCATCTGGAGAAGTATGACGGAAAAAACGTTCGGATCGTCACGATTGATGGCGAAGAATTTTTTGGCTTCGTCTACTATTTCAGTCCTGGGGATGAAAACGAGAACGGTGAAAATTCAATCGTTGTTGATTTTCCTGATGGACGAGTTTTTGATTTCGACGAATCCGATATTCTCAGCATCGAAGTTGTCTCTGACGAAAAAAGATAAATGAACTTCTTAGACAAACTCCAGCATGGATGGAGTGCATTTCTGAACAAAGACCCTCCGAAGGTTCAATACGGAGGGTATTACGGCGGAACTCGACCAGATCGACCTCGATATACGAGAGGCAATGAGCGATCGATTGTCTCCGCCATCTACACCAGAATTTCAATCGATGCGGCGGCCACGTTGTTTGAGCATGTACAGCTCGACGACGATGGCCGTTTTTTATTTGCCCGAAAAAGCGGTCTGAATGAGTGTCTGACCGTTTCTGCCAACATCGACCAGACAGGACGTGCTTTCATGCAGGATGTGATTCAGTCGATGTTGGACGAGGGCTGCGTTGCGATTGTTCCAGTCGATACCACGAATGATATTACGAAGACCGGAAGCAATGCATTTGACGTCAATTCGATGCGAGTTGGCAAGATTGTGGATTGGTTCCCCCAGCACGTCAGAGTGAATCTTTACAATGAACAGACAGGCATCAAGGAAGATATTATACTCCCCAAAAAGTCCGTCGCCATTATCGAGAATCCATTCTTTGCCGTGATGAATGAACCCAACTCAACCATGCAGCGGCTTGTTCGAAAGCTTAATCTACTTGATCAGATCGATGAACAGAACGGCGCTGGAAAGCTGGACCTAATTATTCAGCTGCCCTACGTCGTAAAATCCGAGGCTCGCAAAGCTCAGGCAGAGCAGCGGCGAAAAGACATCGAAATGCAGCTGGCCGGAAGCAAGTATGGAATCGCTTATACGGACGGTACGGAAAAAGTCGTTCAGCTCAACCGTTCGCTTGAGAATAACCTGATGAGTCAAATCGAGTATCTGACAAACATGGTTTATAGCCAGTTGAGCATGACAACGACGGTTCTCGATGGAACGGCCGATGAAAAGACCATGCTTAACTACTATAACCGAACCATTGAGCCGATTCTTTCTGCGATTGCAGATGAGATGAAGCGAAAATTCCTGACCAAAACTGCCCGATCTCAAGGGCAGGTTATTGCATTCTTCCGTGAGCCATTCAAACTCATGCCTGCGGATCAGATCGCGGAGACGGCAGACAAGCTCACGCGCAATGCAATTCTCAGCTCGAATGAAATCCGGCAGATTATCGGCTTCAAGCCTTCGGAAGACCCGGATGCGGACAAGCTGCGCAACAAGAACCTCAACGCTTCCGATCAGGTGATTGAGGAAGAAGCAAACGAACAGATTCAAACTCAAGAAAGGAGACCCAATGAGTAAATACGACTTTAGCGGCTGGGCAACCAAGAACGACCTTCGATGCAGTGATGGCCGAACGATTCGACGCAATGCTTTTGCGGGTGATGATGGCCACACTGTTCCGCTGGTTTGGCAGCACAGCCACAGTAACCCCGAAAACGTGCTCGGACACGCGCTCCTTCAAAATAAGGATGAAGGTGTGTACGCCTACTGCACGTTCAACAACACCGATAGCGCACGCCATGCTAAGGAGCTGATCCGGCATGGCGATATTTGTGCGCTTTCTATTTATGCCAATGGTCTCAAGCAGGATCATGGCGACGTTCTCCATGGATCGATTAAGGAGGTCAGCCTTGTGCTTGCTGGCGCGAATCCTGGCGCTTTGATTGACTACATGGATATTCAGCACGGCGAGGACGCAGCGACCGAAGCGCTCATTTATACGAACATGGATATTTCGCTCGAGCACGCCGACGAGCCGGAAAAAGGAGAGAAGAAAATGGCGGACAGCAATAAGGAAAAGACGGTTAAGGATGTCTTCAAGACCCTCAATGAGGAACAGAAGAACGCCGTGTACTATTTGGTCGGTCAGGTTATGGACTCCAAGGGAGAAGGCGGGGCCGACGGCATCAAGGAGGACGAAGAAGTGAAGCATAATGTCTTTGAAAACGATACCCCGAAAGACACCCTGACTCATGCTGAGTTTGTCGAAATTCTCGGCGAGGGCAAGCGCTGTGGCTCGCTCAAGGAAGCTGCTTTGGCACATGGCATTGAGGATGTCGGCATGTTGTTCCCGGAACCGCACAACCTGAATACCCCGCCGGAGTTCATCAAGCGCAAGGACGACTGGGTGGCAAAGGTTATGAACGCCGTTCACCACACCCCATTCTCCCGTGTCAAGTCGATGTTTGCCGACTTAACGGAGGATGAGGCTCGCGCGAAGGGCTACATTAAGGGCAAGTTTAAGAAGGAAGAAGTCTTCAGCCTGCTCAAGCGAACCACCGATCCGACGACCATCTACAAGAAGCAGAAGATGGATCGCGACGACGTGCTGGACATTACCGACTTTGACGTAATCGCATGGCTCAAGACCGAGATGCGAATGATGCTCGAGGAGGAGTGCGCCCGTGCGATTCTGACGGGTGACGGCCGTCTGTCTTCCAGCGACGACAAGATTGCCGAGGATCATGTCCGCCCTGTCTGGACGGATTCCGATCTGTTCACCATCAAGGTTCCGGTGACGGTTGCGCAGAATGCTTCCGATTCCGATCGCGCCAAGGCGACCATTCGTGCCATCATCAAGAGCCGCAAGAACTATCGTGGTTCCGGCGATCCGACTTTCTATACGACCGAGGATGTTGTGACGGACATGCTGCTGATTGAGGACACCACCGGCCGCGTGATTTACGATACGATGGAGAAGCTGAGGACGGTTCTGCGCGTTAAGGAGATCGTGACTGTTCCGACGATGGAAGGTCTGTCCCGTGAGGTCAACAATGGCGGCAAGGTCGAAACACATAATCTGCTCGGCCTGATTGTCAACCTGAACGACTACAATGTAGGCGCTGACAAGGGCGGTGCGGTGACGATGTTCGACGGCTTTGACATCGATTTCAATGCCATGAAGTATCTGATTGAAACCCGTTTCTCCGGTGCGCTGATTAAGCCGTACTCCGCTATGGCGATTGAGTCCGTCGAATCTGCTGGCTGAAATCAAAATGGGAGGTAAATGATTATGACTGCGAAGAATCCAGAATGGTATAACAAGCTCGTTCCGGGCAGCATGGACAAGCACAAGATTTACGGTGATCTCGTCCATAAGTACGTCAGCGCGTCCGTGTATACTGCCGTTGAGGACAACACGAAGAGCGCCGTAATTCTGGTCAAGGGTCTGTATAAGGCTCCGTCTGCCGGTACGCCGAATTATCAGGAGCTGGCGGCCCCGGCTGAGGAAGTCTACGGCGATTTTATTTCCGGTACGATGCTGATCTGCGAGAACAATGAAGATGCACCCGCTTTCTACAAGCCGACGAACATGGCGTTTGACCTGACTAAGGCCGACAAAAATGGCCATTCCCCGATTGTCATTACCTATGGTAAGGCAAAGTCCGTTACTGCCACGGATGGCGCAGAAGATCTACTTGAAGTCGTCGAATGCCACACCAAGGAGCTCTATACGGCTTCCTGATGAACAAATTCTATGGCATCGTAGGCTACGCTGAGACTGTAGAAACGGACTCCCCCGGTGTATGGGTAGAGAAGATCACTGAACGAAGCTACTACGGTGATGTTCTTCGGAATACCCGTCGTTGGGAGACGGTAAGCGGACAGGTGAATGACAATCTGAATGTGAACAATTCCATCAGTATTGTCGCCGATGGATACGCCTACGATCACTTTTCCGAAATTCGATATGTCCAGTGGCGTGGACGGAAGTGGCAGGTCACGAATGTTGAGGATAAGACGCCCCGACTGATTTTAACGATTGGAGGGGTATACAATGGGCCGGAGAGTTGATCTTCATCGGATTTTCGAAACGATTCTCGAGTCAAAGAATGTCTATTTTCAGCCGCCCGAATCGGTTAAGCTGAAATACCCTTGCATCATCTATGAGCTGGCAAAGCTGCCTGTACAGCATGCGGATGACAAAGCTTATCTGACAGGGAGAGGATACGACGGCATTCTGATCGACACCAATCCGGATACGGTTCTGCTGGATAAGCTCCGAAGGCTGCCATTTTGCGCGTTTCAAAAGCCATATCCGGCAGACAACCTCAACCATTATCCATTCACCATCTACTACTGATCCGTAGGGGACTGCACACCCTCTACGGATATTTTTATATCCTTTGTAAGGAGGAATAATAGTGAGCAAAATTGTTTTTGACGCTGACGGTCAGCGGTTTTTTGAAGCTGGCGTTCGCAACTGCGTGTTGTACAAGAAAGCCGAGAATAAGTGGACGAACGGCGTTGCCTGGAACGGCATCTCAAACATCACGGAGAGCCCGGATGGCGCAGAAGCCAATGATATTTATGCGGATGACATCAAGTATGCATCCATGCGAAGCGCTGAAACCTATGGCGGTTCGATCGAGGCCTATATGTATCCGCCCGAATTTGAGGAATGCGACGGCGCGTATACTTCGGCGAAGGGTGTCTATATCGGCCAGCAGATTCGCAAGCCGTTCTCCCTCTGCTATCGAACGATGATCGGCAGCGATGAACTGGGCGTAAACGACGACGAATATAAGCTGCATCTGGTGTACAACGCGACGGTTTCTCCGAGTGAGAAGTCGCATGACACAATCAACGATAGCCCGGACGCTGGAACGATGAACTGGGATTTTGATACAACTCCGGTTTCCTGCACGGGTCATAAACCAACCTCCAAGATTACGATTGATACGACCAAGCTGAGCGAGAAGGGTAAGACCGCACTGGCAACCCTGCTTGAGAAGCTTTATGGCACTGAAAGCACCGAACCGGAGCTGCCGCTTCCGGATGAGATCATGGAGATGTTTAAGGAAGTATAAGGCTTAACGCCACGATTTGAAAGGAGAGACCAATTTTATGTATTGCGAAAAAATGACGTATACCGATTTTGACGGCAACGAGCACGAGGAAGAGCTCCGCTTTAATCTGACGCAGGCAGAACTGCTTGAATGGGAACTGACGACCGAGGGCGGCATGCAGAAGCTGCTTGAAAAGATCGTCGCTGAAAAGGATAAGGTAAAGCTGGCAGAGATGTTCAGAACTATTATCCTAAAGGCGTATGGCGTTAAGAGTGCGGATGGTAAGCGGTTTGTCAAGGTCATTGACGGCCATAGGGTTTCCGAAGATTTCGCCCAGACGCAGGTGTATAGCGATTTCATGATGTCGCTCTTTACCGATCCGCAGAAGCAGATCGATTTCGTCAACGCGATTGTGCCGCAGGTTCAGAAGAACGAGGGTTCTCCCGTTCCGCCTGCTGTTCTCAAGTAAGGGTGACGCGAGATGCTTGAACTGACAATACCCAGAAGGGAATTTTTCAACGAAGCGACGAGCGAGTTCATTTCGGTGAAGCCTACGGTCTTGCAGCTTGAGCACTCGCTCATTTCTCTTTCAAAATGGGAGAGCAAATGGAAGAAACCCTTCATCAGTAAGACGCCCAAAACCTATGAGGAAAGTGTCGATTATATTCGCTGCATGACAATCGGAAAGGTCGATCCTCTCGTTTATCTGGCTATCGATACGAAGATGCTCGAACAGGTAAATGCCTACATCGATGACCCGATGACGGCTACCACATTCGGCCCGGAGAAGCAGACAGGACGGCAATCCAAAAAAACTACGGCTGAAATTTTATATTATCAGATGACGGCGCTGAACATTCCGTTCGAATGCGAAAAGTGGCACCTCAATCGGCTGCTTACGTTAATTCATGTCTGCGCAATTAAGAGCCAGCCGCCCAAAAAGATGAGCAAAAAAGAAGCTGCAAAACGCAATGCATCCATCAATGCGGCGAATAAAAAGCGCTTCGGATCAAGGGGATGATGACGTGGCAACCGTAATCAAAATTCGACATAAGGGCAATTTCGATCATTTGGATAAGTTTCTCAAGGCTATGACCAAGCGGGTCTGGATGAAGAAACTTGCCCAATATGGCGAACAGGGCGTAGAAGCTCTTCGGAATGCGACGCCCAAAGATACGGGAAAGACATCCGAAAGCTGGAGCTACGAAATTCGAGAGGAATCCGGTAACGTCGTTATTTCTTGGAAGAACAGCAACGTCAACAAGAACGTGAACATCGCCGTGATCCTGCAATATGGGCACGGAACCAGAAACGGAGGATACGTTAAGGGAATCGATTACATCAATCCTGCGCTGAAACCCGTTTTTGATGAAATCGCGAACAGCGCATGGAAGGAGGTAATCTCGGCTTGAGCAGAGCAATCGACGAACGCGTCGTTGAGATGCAATTTCAAAATGATCAGTTCGAGCGAGGCATTAAACAGAGTACCAAGTCGCTCAAGAATCTCAAGGAAAGTTTGAAACTGGATGACTCCGCAGAGAGTACCCGGAAACTAGGTAAGGCATTTGATGATCTTTCAAGCGTCAGTCTTTCCAGCCTTGATACGGCCTTGCAGACGGCGGGACGAGGATTCAATGCGTTTGAAACGATGGCGACTTCCGCACTGGCTACGGTGACGAGCCAAATCACCTCCTATGCGACGAGCATTGCAAAATCCCTCAGCATCGACCAGATTAGTGAAGGTTTTTCGAAGTATGAATCGATCATGACTTCGACCAAAACCATCATGGCGGCAACTGGCAAGACGGCTAATGAAGTCGATCAGGCGCTTTCCAAAATGAACTGGTTTTCAGACGAGACAAGCTATAATCTGTCTGATATGACGGACAACGTTTCAAAATTTGTAAACGCAGGCGTCGAACTCGATACCTCCATTGACGCAATGATTGGCATTGCAAACTGGGCGGCTGTCTCGGGTCAAAATGCAACGACCGCAGCACGAGCTATGTACAATATGAGTCAGGCCATTGCTGCTGGCAAAATGCAGCTGCTTGACTGGCGAAGCATTCAAAATGCAAACATGAACACACAGGAGTTCATGCAGACAGCTATCGATACTGCTGTAGCATTGGGAACCCTTTCTGACGTGCAGGGAAAAGTCATGACCAAAGATAAAAAGTTGGCCGTGACAACAGGTACGTTTGCGAACACATTGAACAAAGGCTGGTTTACTACTGAGGTAATGTTGGAAACCTTAAAGAAATATTCCAACTATACGGACGAAGTATACCAGATGTGCCAGACAGAGGGCATTTTAGCTTCCGAAGCCATGGATCGACTGGCAGACAGCACCGATGAACTAGGTAAGAAATCTTTTGAGGCGGGTCAACAGTCCAAGTCATTTAAAGATTCTCTAGATGCCACCAAGGATGCTGTGAGCAGTCAATGGATGCAAACATTCAAGTACGTTTTTGGTAATTTGGACGAGTCCATTGAACTTTGGACGCAAGTCACCGAAATTCTCTGGGATGTGTTTGCTGCGGGTGGCAAAGCCCGAAACGAAATTTTGAAATTCTGGTATGAAAACGGCGGACGATCCAGCCTGCTCAGCGCATTTCAGAATCTTTATGACGTTATTTCTGCGATTGCCGATATTGCCGACCAGGCTTTCAAATCAATTATTCCTCCCATGACGGGAGAGCGATTGGTCGAATTGACCCGAAGATTTGAAAACTTTACGCTTCAAATCAAGAATGCAATCGGTTTTATCGAGGGCTTCAAAGATACGGTTCAGGAAACGATCGACGCGATAACCGGAGCCGACAGCGGAGTATCGGAAACCAATCTCGTATCAGGGGCAGCAGAGGCAGATGCCGAGGAAGCCAAAAAGATATACGACGCCATGCCCGATTGGATGAAAAAGTGGGCAGATAAAAACAGTGACGTTGCGCTTCCGCTTATTCGAGCATGGAGTAGAAAAAGTAACTTCGACACCTGGGCGAAATATCAAGCTGCAAAGCTCGGAATTCCGGTCGATCTGATTAAGAAGCAATACGACGCGTATAACAAGTTGAATTCTACCGCTCAAGCTCGACTCCAGGAAGGCAAAAAACGCGATTGGGCAGACGGCAAAAAATGGAGCGCCGGATATTTGGCGGCATGGAATGCCTATTGGGATGCAGCGGATGCGGTAGAAGCCGCGATTAGCGGAACCAAAGAGGCAACAGATGAGGCTGGCGAGGGGCTTAAAGAAACCGGGGATGCAGCAGAAGAGGCTGGCGAGTCCGTATATTCGACTTTAACAATCTACGAAAAGCTGACGAAGATCGTTCAAGGATTCGCGGCGGTTGTTGATGTTGTGAAACAAGCTCTTTCGGCGATCGGGTATGGCATAACGAAGCTGATTCCAGCTATGAAGCCACTTGCCGACGTCTTTACTGATATTCTGGCAGAGATTGCAGATTGGATTGTCGGGCAGGATGAAGCGCTCAAACAGGGTGAGACATTTAAGAATGGTATGGATGCTGTCGTCGGATTCCTTACGCCCATCATTCGGGGACTGGCTGACACGATTCAATTCCTGTGGGAAAGCTTTAAGGGGATTCGGAGTGCTGTCAAAGAATCCAGTCTATTCGCTGCTTTTGTTGAGAAGATCTCTGCCGGATGGGTTTGGCTTAAAGGGTTTGGGGAAGAACTCAAGAGCACGGATGGATATGGAATCGTTGGGGTAATTCGCGAATTTGCGAAAAAGTTTGTCGATGCTATAGAGCAATTCTTCCTGATTGATACGAGTGATGTCTCCGGATTTAAAGAGAAGCTATTCAAGCGTTTGCAGCCTTTTCTCGATATCTTTACATGGATCGAAGGAATCTTTATAGGGCAAGACGATCTGGATGCCGTGTCTGGTGCGGATGGCAAACGCAGCTATTTCGATCGAATCAAGATATTCTTTGCCAATCTTTTTAATGGAATCGCCGACGGAATCGATTCTATCGCTCAGTCTGAAGAATTTGCACGCGTTAAGGAGTCCGTTCTCGGTTTCATCGAAACCATAAAGACTACGATCAGCGAGCTTATCAAGCCTGCCAAAACAGAAACGACAAAAGGTCTCTTCGATCCGATTATCGATTGGCTGTTTCCGAAAGCCCTGGCTGAGGAGGATACCGCCGAGCTTCAAAATGAGGGGGATGCACTCGAAAAAGCAGCCAGCACGTTGGATACTATCGGGGATTACATCAAACGATTTGGCGAAGCTGTCGCAAATATATTTCAGAAGATTGCTGATTACGTCACACCTGCATTCACTTATGCAATCGATACGGGGCTGACCGTCATGCGTCTGTATAAAGGTATCACGATGGCGAAAGCAATTCTTGGCTTGACTAGTGCAGCCGATAACATAGCCAAGGGATTTAAGAAGCTCGCACAGGCCAAGAAGATGGAGAACGCCGATTCGATTGGTGACACCTTCCTCAAGATGGCAGGAGCGATTCTGATGGTTGCTGGAGCGATCTACCTAATCGGCACTATGGATGCTGGCGCTCTGGCACAGGGAGGAATTGTCACAGCAGCGATTGCAGCTTCCTTGATCGGAATTGCTGCGACGTTTGGCGTTTTGAGTAAGAAGTTCCCCGATACCGCTAAGGTTGGCGATCAGATTAAAGGCATCGGCGAAGCCATTCTAATGCTGGCTGGATCGATTCTGATTTTGGGATATTTGAATTCTGATAAGATTTGGCAAGGTTTAACCTTTATTGGGATTATTCTTGGCGGAATAGGCGCGTTTTTGCTCGCTGTTAAAACTTTAGGCTTAGACAAATCTGCTGGTGATATTGAAAATCTTGCTAAAGGAATTTTAATGCTCACGGCATCTATCGCGATTTTGGGGTATTTAAATCATGATAAGATTTGGCAAGGTTTAACCTTTATTGGGATTATTCTCGGCGGAATAGGCGCGTTTTTGCTCGCTGTTAAATCCTTAGACCTTGAAAAATCTGCTGGCGATATCAAAGGCCTGGCCATCGGAATACTTGTTCTTGTTGCGTCTATTGCCATACTCGGAAGTCTTGATACAGGAACCCTTATAAAGGGTGTCGGCAGTCTGGTCGCCATCATGCTCAGTTTGGGCGCATTCTTGAAGCTGACCGAAGAAAGCGATCCAAAGAAAGCCCTTCCCGCTATCATTGCCATGGCTGCCGTCATGGTTGTTTTTGCAGGCTGCATTGATTATATCAAAGATGTTCCATGGCAAACCATTGCGGCATTCAGTGTAGGGTTATCCGCTATCGCTCTGACGCTTACAGGCGTTATGACTATTCTAGCCAATATGCCGTTCGCGTCCGGCCTTAAAGCCATTGGACTCCTATCAGTTGCCATTTTTGCTTTAGGAGCGGTCTTTGGACTGGTTCTTGATTTGGTATCCGATAACATCTCAAGTGCCTTGGTTCAGCTTTCCAGCGCTCTTGAATTGGCAGGTGGCATGATATCCGGCTTTGTGAGCTCGATGGACGGTATAGACAGCGATCGCGTTGACGAACTGAAACAGATATTTGAGACGCTGTTCAGCCTTGTGGCGTCCGTTCCTGCTTCTGATGGCACGACGCTTACCACCTTCTCCGGCAATTTGAGCCAGATGGGCGCAGCACTTGGTTTGTTTATCGCCAATTCAGACGGCGTGACAAGCGAATCGATTGCACCGAGGGTTGAAGCAATCCAGAGCCTGCTTGACATTCTCACACAAGTCAGCACAACAGAATTCGCCAATATTCAGGATTTTATTGGCTATATTACTGATCTGGGCGGCGCACTTACGCTCTTTGCTGCCTCCGATTCCGGATTAAATGGGAAGGAAGCCAATGCGCGAGTGCAAAACGCGACCGCGTTGCTGTCTTCTCTTATAGAGAATCTTCCGGATAATCTGACGACAAGACTCAGCGCTTTGCCTGAAGAAAATTCGATGAGTATATTCTCCGCGCGACTGGTTTCGCTTGGAGGAGCGTTGGTTTCTTTCGGTAACAGCGCATCCGGAGTCAATCGAGACGATGTGAACAATGCCATCGTGTCTTTAGGCATGCTCAGTGAACTGGAGACGACGCTCAAGAATCATGGTGGTATTTTCGAGGCCGTTACAGGTATTTCTAGTCTCGATACCTTCTCAGTTTCCGTGGCTGATATCGGCGGTGGTCTTGCTGCTTTTGCCGAAAAAACCAGCGGTATTGATTCAAACAAGGTAGCAAACGCTATCGGTTCACTTCGGTTGCTGAGCACGCTTGAGTGGGGGCTCCGCAATCATGGGAGCCTATTCGGCTTTTTCACAGGCGATTCCTCGCTTACCAGCTTTGCAACTGGTGTTAATGCCATAGGTGAAGGGCTTTACAATTTCTCCGAAAAAACGAAGAACGTCGATTCGGGGAAGGTGACGTCCGCAGCAAATGCGCTCTCGATCTTTGCAGCCATCGATCGAGGACTCGCCAATCATGGAGGCGTTCTGGCATGGTTTACGGGTGATCAAAATCTCTCTGATCTTGGCAATAACCTTGAACCGCTCGGAACAGGCCTTGCGGCTTTCTGCAAAGCGCTCGACGGCGTAAAGAACACAACTGTTGCTTCCCAGGCGGCGACAATCCTGCAAAAGCTGGCCGTCGCTGACACCAACTTGAATCTTGCTGGTAACGTGCTTCAGCTTCAAACGTTCGCAAACAGTCTTCATGACGGTAAAGGCGGAGGTATTGGCGAAAAGCTTAAACTATTCTCTGATGATCTCGCGGGGTTCGATTCCGGAATCGTCGGATCTGCTGCAAACGCTTTGAAGGATCTTTCGCTGGTCGATTCCAATTCGCTTGAATCGCTCGGAAAGAAATTCAAAGATGGGATCTTTACGTCCAGCGTCATGACAAGTATTACAACGGGAATTACTTCTTTGGTTTCTTCCATGACAACCGAACTGCGAAACTACTATACGGATTTCCATTCGGCAGGCGAATACCTTGACATGGGGTTGGCCAATGGCATTCTTAGTGGAGACTGGCGTGTGGCAAATGCGGCCAGATACGTTGCTTCCGTTGCCGTTAAAGCTTCACGGCAAACTTTGGCGATCAACAGTCCTTCCCGAATTGGCGCGGAACTCGGCATGTATTGGGATATGGGCATGGCTAACGGTTTAAACCATTATGCCAATCTTGTCAGCGATGCTGCGAGAGAGTCCAGTCAGAATGCCGTTGATACTGCTAAGGGAATCGTTGCCAAAGTCAGCGAAGTTATGTCTTCAGATATGAGTCTTGCGCCAACGATCACGCCTGTGCTCGATGCAAGCAATATTCAGTCCGGAATCGGTGGAATCAACAGCCTTTTCGGAGGCAGAGTGATTACGCTTAATGGCGTCAATACAGTTCGACTTGCCGATCGGACCGAGCAGTCCATTCCGAATCAAAATGGAAGTGACTATGCATCCATCGTGAACGCGATTGGCAACGTGAATAATCAGATCGAAGAACTGGGCCAAAGAATTGCGAGGATGCAGGTTGTACTTGACAGCGGCGCGCTCGTGGGTCAAATCGCTGGTGATATAGACAAAACTTTGGGAGAAAGAACGATTATGAAAGGAAGGGGTAACTGATGTACGTAAGTCAATACGATGGAGAACACTCGGTTATCTTCGGGAATAAGGATAGCTGGAAAGATTGGCACCTTATTCCCGCTTCCCGCCCCGTTTTTAATCCACCGGAAGTGAAGACAAACTTCATCGATATACCCGGAATGAATGGTGGAATCGACATTTCAGATATTCTTTCCGGGTATCCTCTTTTTAAAAATCGAAACGGTTCCTTTGAATTTGTGGTTGACCCGGACTGGAAGAACTGGGCTACAGTTTATTCCGAGATATCGAATTATCTGCATGGGCAGTTCTTACGGGCAATTCTTACGGATGATCCCACCTATTTCTACGAAGGGCGTTTCTCAGTAGATGCATGGAAGTCTTCGGAAAAACATTCTTCCATAGTAATCAACTACGACGTTGACCCGTACAAGTACAATGTCATCGGAACATTGGACGAATGGATTTGGGACACGTTCAATTTTGAAACGGGCATTATCCAGAACTACAAGCTCATTCAAATCAACGGCACGTATACGTTTACGATCGTTGGTGAGCAAGCCCGTATTTCGCCCATCTTTACGGCGACTTCGGATATGACTGCGGTGTTCAATGGATCGACTTTTCCCATCAAGAAGGGGACGCATAAGATCTATGGCATCACATTCGGAAGCGGAGAAAACAGAATTACGATTTCCGGAAGTGGAACGCTCAGCATCGATTATAGAGGAGGTAGTTTGTAATGAATTATCGACTCTATGCCAATGACGAGCTCATTTTCGCTAGCGATTGGGCCGATCCAGAGTATCAACTGATCAGTCCGATCATCAAAATGGAAGCCAACAAGGCCGGAAGTATTGAATTTACCATACTTCCAAGGCATCCATTTTACGATACGCTTTCGATCATGAAGACGCGGATTGACGTATATCGTGATGAAGAGCTGATTTTTTCAAGCCGTGTTCTAAGCAATGATACCGATACGTATAAGCAGCGCAAGGTTTATTGTGAAGGAGCGCTTGCCTATTTGGTCGATTCTATTTTTGGTCCATCAAAAGGGACAAGAACCGCTGAGGAGCATTTTCGGCGTCTCATTGATGCCCACAATGCTCAAGTCGAAGATACGAAAAAGTTCACAGTCGGAAGTATTGAGATTGACGAGAAGGCCGAGTCACATATCTTTGGCGAAGACAATTATCGAGAAACATTCTCCGCAATTCAGTCTGACTTGATCGACTCCTTTGGCGGATATTTGCGAATTCGATACGAAAATGGAGTTCGATACATCGACTATTTGAAGTCTTACAATACAACGTCTTCACAAACGATCGAATTTGGACAGAACCTGATTGACCTGATGAACAAGCAGACAGGAGAAGATCTGTTCACAGTTTTACTTCCGATCGGAAAAGACAAGCTTACGATTGAAGCTGCGGGAGATTCTCAAAAGTACACGCATAACGGGAAGTATCTTGAAAATGCAGAAGCGATTGCCAGCTATGGACGAATTTTAAAGACTGAAGATTTCGGTGACATTACAGATGCGGGAACTTTGATGGAAAAAGCCGAGAAGTACATGACCGATAACTATAAAGGCATTCCTCCCGAATTGAGCATCAAAGCAATCGACCTGCATCAATTCTATCCGACGGTTCGGCCATTTAATCTGGGCGATTCCATTACAGTAAAATCTCCCATCCATGGTGTCGAGAGAGTCCTGATCTGCACTGCAATCGAGATCAACATCAAAGACCCTTCCAAAACCCAATATACGTTGACTGATCCGAATCAGATCACACTTCGGAAAGATCGAACACTCACTGGCAGCAGCGCAAGTACATCCTCAACAGCGAGCTCTGCAAAAAGAAGCGGTGCAGGCGGTGCTGCGGCGGCAAGTTTGCTTGAGAAGTTTATCACCGAGGTGAACGGCGTTCTTACAATCAAGGATAAGGTGATCAATCTCGAAAGTCTGCCGGGAGGCACGCTTGGGCAGATCACTGCCGCTTTAACGGTCGGCGACGGCAAGATCATTGAAAACGTTCATAACAAATTGAACACGCTGTCTTCGACGATTACACAGATGGAAGGATCTCTAACATCTGAGATCAAGAACACCAAAGAAGGTCTGGAGACTAAAATCTCTCAGACGGACAGTTCTATTCGAGCCGACGTGTCTGACGAAATTAACGATGTTCGCGGAAGCATTGAGCTGTCAATTAAAGATATTAACGGCTTGAAGAAAAGTGTTCTCGATATTGATACGGACATCACCAATATCAACAGTGAGATCACCAATATTAAAAATCTTTATGCTAAAAAAGCATATGTGGACAGTCTCGTTACTTCAAGCGCGATTATCAAATTGCTTGATGGCGGCTATGTCAAGACGGCTGCTCTCACCACGAATAGTGCGGACATTGGATATTTGGAAGTCAAAACGATGACCTTTGGCGGCAGTACAGTAACAAAAGATCAAGTCAAAGTCGTAACCGATTTTACGCAGGCGTCAACTTATGGGATTCATCTTGAAGGTGACAAGTATGTTACGTTTCTCCGAACGAGTGAGGCATTTGTCCCAACGACATACACGCCAGCTTATGGAGACACAATCACCTTCACCTAAATTCTAGGCGCGGACCTGTTGAATTGCGGGGAACTCCTTAGAGCCTTATCAGCTACAGCATGAGGATGAAAGAAGCCTGAGTGCGAATGCTCTAAAAATCGATAAGGATTGGACAATCAGCGCAGCTAAGACCCGAACAGGGTAATGTTCAGAGACTATCCCCGGCGGGGGAGTAGGCTTCGGCCAAAGCGGCAGGCCTGAGAAAATTCAAAATGGAAGTATTTTCTTGGTGAGATAGTCCTCGTCGTATCGAAAGATATGGCACATAGAGCAATCGAAGGTTACGATAAGCTGCCGACCCTATATACCAATTACGTCGCATCGTCCATCACGGATATGAATGGGACTGGATACACGCCATCTCAGGTTTGGATGGACTATACTGCGTCCAGTCTTACGGATTCTGACGGAAACAATGCAGCGAACAGCAATGTCTATTTGGCGGGAACGTCGGAGAAGAAGATAGGCGTGGCGCATTGGCCCGATACGTTTTATAGAGGAAACACCGGCGGTGTTACAAAGCAAGGCGCATCTGATACAAAAACCTATTTGGAAGCCGCATCCAGTGGAACTTATCAACGAACGGCAACACGTAAAATGGTATACTACACGGCGAGCTCTACAACGGTTTATCCAAGAGGAGAGTCCGTATCAGCAGTCGAATACGATGATGTTTTGTATCAAGAGGGAAGCTCGGTAACGACTGTTGGTAAGCAAGTGGTATACGCACCGTCAAGCGCGAATCCGAGATTCTACAATACTTCCAAAGCAACCAGAGTGAGTCTAAAAAAAGCAACGCTCACAACGGTAACTGCTACTATATTAAAGATTTGATAGGGGAAGTGCAATGAAAGTCTATATTTCTCAACCAATGGCAGGACTGACTAAAGAACAGATCAAGATCGATCGAGAAAACGGCATTAAAGTCGCTCGGATCTACTATCCCGACTGTGAGATTTTGCCGACATACTTTGACGATTACGATGCCTCTAAATTTACGCCGCTTGAGTATATGGCGAAATGCACGGAGATCATGAGTCAGGCAGACGTCTGTTTCTTCCTACCATGCTACTATCAGTCGGCGGGTTGTCGCCTTGAAGACCATATGGCTCAGGTTTACGGCGTAAAACGGATGTATCTGGACTTTGGGGTGGATGCAGACAATCTCCACGAATTTGTCTATGAGCCTATTGCGATTGTGAGGGAGAACTGATATGCAAGTCGAAAAAAATGATATTCTGAAAGTCGTTAAGACTTTAAACAACATCGAAGTGCATGGCGAGCAGAATCTAAGCATGCTTTATGCATCAATCACGTTTCTGAACAATATGATTTCTAAAGAAACCGCTTTTTCGGAAGTCGGCGAAACGAAATGATTGAGTGTGGAATTCAAGCCTAGCAATAGACCGTGACAGCCGGATATTTTTCGTTCTCATACAGAAGCCGCTCAAAAGGGTGTTTTCAAAAGTGTTTATTGGACTTTATTTGAAGTTTTGGTTTCCTTCGTTTCATTGTCCATTACCTCCTGAACCTTTTTAGCGGTATCAAGATCGACGGTCATCTTCCGAAGCAACGCTGCGGTACCGTAGACAGTATTGCCCTTTTTACCGGGGCAAGAGAAGCCTAAATTCATGGCATCACCTCCTTTCTGTGAAAGATAGCCTTGAGCGGCTTCTGTATGAGAGCGGAGATAATATACTCGCAGCCACAGTAAATGTCAAGGAAAATCTAAAAAATAGAGGAGGTTGACATGAGCAATGCTAGACTGTACACTATGGATGAGGTATATCAGGCACTGATGCTAACCGTTATGCTCCTTGAAAACGGAATATTCGACGCAGATCAAGGAGAAAATGATATGGCTAAACGACTGAAGCAACTTGTAACAGTCCACGGAAAAGAACGCTGGGTAACAGGTGCAAACATCGGAGATATACTGGAGAACTACAGAAAGTTGTTCGAGTCCTCTGAACCGGAAAATCAAAATGGAAGAGAAAAGACAGTAAAGTTCGGAGATTATCTGAAGGAATATATTCGTACTTATAAGTCGAACCAGTGCTCTTCAACGATGGTCAATCGGGATCGGATGATCAAGAATCACATCATGCCCAAATTTGGAGATGTACCTATCGATGCAATCAGCACAGGGGATATTCAACTTTGGTTCAATGAACTGGCGAAAGAATACTCGAAAGAAACTATCTTGAAGATTAAAAACATCATGTCTCCAGCTTTTGACAGCGCTGTAGAAGACGGATATATTGAAAGGAATCCGCTGCATTCTTCCAGACTTAAAATTGAAGGAAAAGCGACCGTGCATCATAAGGCTTTGCCGCCGGAGAAGATCGCTGCCGTCCGTGAACGTATCCCCATTATGGACGTGCGAGAACGTCGCATGGCGGCGCTGTTATGCTCTACGGGTATGCGAATGGAAGAAGTTCTTGGACTACGCTGGGAAGATATCGATGTAGGGCGAGACTATATCCACATTCGACGGGCGGTCGTACACCCAAAGCGAAATCTGCCGGAAGTGAAGTCTACAAAGAACGGGCATGATCGCTATATTCCAATTCCAAATAATCTCATGGCAGAGTTAGCGCCACGAGAACAAACCGGATTTATACTGTATAGCTACAAAGACTTAAAACGGGAGACGCCCATGAGCTATACAGAAGCAAAGAAGGCTTTCGATCGAATTCGCGATATGTGCGATGTAAAGGAATACTCTGCGCATGACTTCCGAGACACTTGTGCAACTGAGTGGCGTGAATCTGGCATTTCGATCGATATGATCGCCAGGCTGCTTGGGCATCAGAAAACAGAAGTTACGGAACAAAGATACGTCAAATATCGACCCGAATTGTATAGGCAGGCAAAGGAAAAAATGAACGTCTATGGAACACGAAACGGAACAAAAGCTGACGGATGAGGTCTAACCTTGTCGAAGTATAAAAAGAAAACCCTCAAGTTTTCTAAGAAACTCAAGGGTTTTTCGTGGAGCTGATGGCCGGATTCGAACCGGCGACCTCATCCTTACCAAGGAACAAAATCGACCAATTTTGCGCCGAATATTCTGTTTAATTTTCATAAGCAAACTGACGGCAGGTGCTTATCAAAATTCAAAATGGAAGAATAGCCTCGCGTCAAGAACATATGCTATAATAGAGGAGATAGAATACGTCTCGAGAGACCATGAAAGCATGGTCTCTTATTTTTATATCTAAAAAAAAAGGAGGAATACTCATGAGTATTACACCGGAGCAGCTTATCGAAAAGTTTCAATATGCTCTTGACAATAATTGGGGATACATTCTTGGAAAAGCTGGCGGCGAATGGACACAAAAAGATCAAGATAATACCAAGAATGAGATGGCTATCAAATACGGCCAGCAGTGGGTTGGCCATAAAGTAGCCGATTGCAGTGGGTTGTTTTCTTGGGCATTTAAACAACTTGGCGGAAAGATGTATCACGGAAGCAATACGATGTGGAAAAAGTGGTGTACGACAAAAGGCACACTCACCGAAGAGGCCATGGCAAAGATTCTTCCTGGAACCGCTGTATTCAAAGTCAGAGACGATGATTATTATCATACCGGTCTGTATATCGGAGATAAAACTATTATCGAAGCCAAGAGCACCCTTTACGGCGTGACTACGAGCAAACTCAGTCAATGGCATTGCTGGGGTGAACTCAAAGGTGTCGATTATCCTACTGTTGGGGCGGTGCCTGACCCGATCGAAGACGACATTGACACTCCATCTACGGTTGGAAATTATAGAGTCATTAAATGGGGTATGCAGGGTGACGATGTAAAGCTTATGCAGCAGATGCTCATCAATCGAGGCTACGTCCTGTCTGCTACCGGAAAGTATGCCAGTCGAACGCTTAAAGCCATCACAGCCTTTCAAGAAGCTAACGGACTTAAAGCGGATGGCATTGTAGGAAAGAAAACGTGGAACAAACTTTTGGGTTAATCATGTTGGTTTTAATCGTCTCAATGGTATTGATCGACGTATTCAAAATGGAAGAATGAAAGGAGCCGTAAATGACTGTAAATGATTATCATCGTGCCGCTATGCGAACTGCTCCGGAACTGGACCGCCAGCAGATGCTTATCGATGCTGCTCTCGGTTTGACTGGAGAGGCTGGTGAAGTGGCAGATCTCGTAAAGAAAGCCAATTATCAGGGACATATTCTTGATAAAGATGCCATCATGAAAGAACTCGGTGACGTCGCATGGTATATCGCACTTGCCTGTCAGGGACTCGGCGTTACCATGCAAGAAGTATTTCAGATGAATGTTGATAAGCTTAAAAAGCGTTATCCTGATGGATTTGACGCTTGGATGAGTCGGAACAGGACGGAGTGATTCCGTGAGCAAGATCAGTGAATACCTCGCTCAAATTAAGACAGCTATTTATGGCCGAGAAGTTCGCGATGCTATCCACGATTCGATCGAGCAATGCTATACGGATGTCAGTAATGCGAAAACTTTAGCAGATACAGCGGCTTCGAATGCCAATGCAGTAACCAGTAAAGCAAATACGGCTGCATCAAATGCTGACACCAAAGCAAAACTGGCTAACGATGCGGCAACAAAAGCTGGCACAGCAGCTAGTAATGCAAATGCGGCGACAACGAAAGCCAACAATGCCGCAACCAAGGCTGATACAGCGGCTTCGAATGCTAATACCGCAACGACCAAAGCTAATGAAGCAGCTTCTAAAGCAAATACTGCTGCGTCGAATGCTGATACTGCAACGAGCAATGCTAATACGGCAACAACCAAAGCTAACGAAGCAACTTCTAAAGCAAATACTGCTGCGTCAAATGCTGATACCGCAACCAACAATGCCAATACAGCGACCAGTAAGGCAAATACTGCTGCTGAAACAGTTCAGACAAAATTAGACAATAATGACTTTGTTCCGAATATTACATTCACAGTTGAAACCGGTTTACCAGGAACGAATGCTGTAGTTGAGCAAACGGGTACGGGGAAAAGCATTGCACTGAAGCTTACGATCCCACGCGGAGACACAGGAAGTCTTGAAAATATTGACGAGGTGCTCGACGTCGAATTTCGGAATCGAGATATAGTTCCCCTGACTAATGAGTTGATCGATTCTGCAATAGCATCTGCCGAGGGGGAATAAGTATGCGATCCATAGACGAGACCTTTGAAACATTTGGCAAACGAGTTTTATGGCTCGGCTACGCTGGAGAAGAGGATCGAAGCACTTTGATCGTCGATCTCCATGATATTCTACTTGAATTTCCAGGCGCGACTGCCGTTTTAAAAGTTCGGCCTCCGGATGAAAAAGCAGCATATCCGGCTGTAACCGAGACGATAGACGACAAATTGCATTGGTCTATTAGCGATTCCGACACAGCTAAGGAAGGTCGAGGCGAGCTGCAACTGTCGTTGATATCTCCGACAGGAAGTAAGATCAAGACGGCAGTAGCAGCTATGGAAATTAGCAGAAGTCTACCCGACGGAGGGCAAAAACCTGACAGAATAGATAACTGGATGGAAAAAGCAGAAGTCGCTCGAAAAAAAGCGGAAGAGGCCGCGACGAAAGCGACTGATGCAGCTAAAAGAGCAGAAGATGCCGCCGAGAGTGTCGGTAACGTCAAAGCTCTGACGAATGAAGATTTGGAGGAGCTATTGAAATGAGCAAATTTCTGAATGGCGATGGCGTACTTTATTTGTGGGGTAAGATCAAGACTTATGTGGGGAGTGTGCTTCCGACCAAAGTCAGTCAGCTCACAAACGACAGTAAGTTTATCACGATCGACGATGTTCCGGAAGGCACGGTAGCCAGTAATACGCTACCTAAGGAAAACGGGACTCCGAATGCAGGCAGTGAAATCACGTTTGCCCGTGGAGATCACGTTCACCCGCATGATTCGACAAAAGTTGACAAAGTAGCCGACAAGCAGCTTTCGACTAACGACTTCACCACAGCCGAAAAGGAAAAGTTGGCTGGTATTGCGGAAGGCGCAAATAAGTATACTCTGCCGACTGCCGGAAGCTCTCTGGGTGGCGTAAAGACGACGAGTTCAGTTACGGACGTGCACGGCTATACTCCGGTTCCGATTGTGGGTGGCGTTCCTTATTATAAGGACACGAATGCGCCACAGGAATCCGTGCTGTATACGCCACAGATACTTGATGATACACAAAAGGCGCAGGCAAGATCAAACATTGATGCGGCCCCTGCTGGCGAGCTTAATCAGTTAAGGGACGATTTAGGTGAGATAGACAATGCGGTTTTTGACACTACCACAACAGAAGAACTTGTCAACACGAATCCTATTGTTGAGGACGGAAAAACATTATATACTTCTACTTATATTGCGATTCAAGAGCAATCTAATTCAAGCATTGCAACACTGACAAATGTAGTAGTTGGAGAGACTTTATATATTTCGTCAACAGTTGCGAATACCACAACTTCTTGGGGATTTACTTTTACGGATGATAGAAATAAAACCATTTATCATTATTATGACGAATCTTTATCGGGTCTCGCAGATAAAACAAATATTGAGGTTACTGTTCCCGAAGGGGCGACTAAGCTGTATGTCTCTCGACTGAGTTCCAAGGGAAAACCTGAGGTTTTTCGAAAAAAAGCAGTCAAACGCAAAACACCAAAGAGTAATTTGATTGACGTATTACATGAAAAAAAATTGGTTGTATTTGGAGACAGTATGGCATATGATCACACGATTCCAGAAAGCGTTTGGACAAAGCTTCTTGCTGAAAAGCACGGCATGATTTTAACCAATTTTGCGCAAAATGGTACTACTATAACTCGAAAAACAACGACAATGAGTGGCGCGACTTTTTTAGATACAGACAGTGTTCATGCAAAAGTAATGAACAATCTTAACAATCCTGTAGAGGCTGATTATATTATCGTTTTTGGGGGAACGAACGACATAGCAAGAAATGACCAATGCCCTCTTGGAACGATCGATGATGCAACGTCTCAAACTTTTTACGGTGCTTTAAATGCGATTTGTCAACGTCTAATACAGACATATCCGTCAGGAAATATTTGTTTTATTACTCCATATATCAGAAATGCTGGACTTGCAACTACTGAGATATGTAAACAATACGTAACTGCAATTCATGAAGTTTGTGAAAAATTTGGTGGAATACCTGTTTTTGATAATACTGTTAATGGCGCGTTAGATTTTTCAAATAGTTATCAGGTAAACGCATTGACAATGAAAGACAGTTATCACCTCAACGAGGATGGGCATAAGAGAGCAATGCACAAGTACGAAGTTTTTTTACAGGGTATTTAATTAACTAAAGTTTGCTAGTTCTAACTAAACAAAAACGATAATTGATCGCGTAATCGGTTCTGCGTTATTCCATATAGCAAGGAGATGATTTTGAACGGATATTCAATTTGTAAACATTGGTGATACTCAGACGGACATCGATGCGCTGATTGCTAAGGCGGGTTAAGGAGCCTGGTCTATGAATGTTATTGCAACAATCATCATCGGAGCACTCGTAATACTTGCCGTTGGAATTGCCATTGGCAAGTTCATTCATGCCGGTGGCAGCTGGGACAGATAACCGAAGGAGGATCTGAATGGCTTATTTGGATGGAGGTGGTTTGACTTACCTCTGGGCAAAAATCAAGGGTGCTTTTCTTGGCAAAAACGATAAAGCATACGATTCAGCCAGACTCGGAGGAAAGATGCCGGAATATTATATTCAGCCTGCGAATTTGTTGAATAACAGCGATTTTTTGAATCCGATTGCACAAGCAGGAGTCGGCGGCCTTCATGGTTCGACTGCATATGCAATCGATCGCTGGAACAGAACAACGGGCGCTACGGTTTCCCTTGTCTCGAACGGTTTGAAAGTTGTATCCGACAAATCGGACTGGGTTGCTGGTATCCAGCAGAGAATCGAAGCAAAACGATTTGCTGATACGATGACGCTTGCGGTGCATGGCATTTTTCCAGTTGCATGCAGATTATATGCATATATCGGCAGCGGTACTGTAAATTTTGGCGATCCCGGCTATTTTCAAGGTGATCCGGCAGAGCGCACGCTGGTTCTAAAGTTGACGAAGCCCAGCAGTCTAACTGGCGATGAAGTGGTGAACATTTATATTTCACCTGATACCGACAGTACGGGAACGGCAGCAATCGTTCAGTGGGCAGCCCTGTATGAGGGCGAATACACAGCAGAAACGTTGCCACCGTATACACCTAAAGGTTACGCGGCGGAACTGGCCGAGTGTTTGCGATACTACCGAAAAATCAAAGCTGACACTCAGACTTTTTCTGGATATTGCGTAAGCAGCGTTGCATACGCGTTCATTCCTCTACAACCGGCAATGCGAATTATTCCAACAGTAACGACGAGTGCAACATTTTATTACACGCTTGGGGATAAGCAGGGCTTGACGACCGCGACAGCGACTTTGCATCGGGCATCTGCGGATCGTGCGGTTGTTAAATGCGATATTTCCGTAACGGGCATTGCCACCGGCGTAATTACTCCGCAGGGTGACATTGATATTTCTGCCGATCTGTAAAGGAGGGATGGCATGGACGAAGAGCTTTATAAGGTACTGGTGCAGGTTGACGATGCAAGTCGAGTGATGGCCATCAATTCTGATGCGTTCATTTCGGATGAAACGGGTTGGACGGTTGTTGATGTCGGTACTGGAGATCGATATCATCATGCTCAGAACAATTATCTGACATATCCGCTCATCGACGATCGAGGCGTATATCGCTACAAATTTGTTGACGGCATGGTTGTCCAGAGAACGCAGGCCGAGATGGACACTGATTATGCAAATCGACCTGATCCGGAACCATCCAAAGAGGAAAAAGAAAAAACACTAACGAATGCCAGAATTCAGGCATTGACGGACAGAAACGAGTTCATTGAAGATTGCATTGCAGAAATGGCGGCGGTCATCTATGCGTGACATCTTCTGGGGGCTCTTTCTTTTATTTTTGGGCGAAGGAGGTGAGATCATGATGGCAATGTTTTTCGCGCAGCGCGTAATCCTTGGCAAAACCGAATTTAAGAACGTCCCGGCTAAGCTCAAGCCCCAGGTGAAGGAGCTGCTGGTGGAATCCGGTCTCCCGGAACTGGCTGAGGAGTAAAGAACTGAATCTTTGAAAGGAGAGCACAATATGCAGCGATATCCGGATAATAGACCAGTGGGGTATCAAGGAATGTATCCTTATCAGATGCCTCAACAGCCTATTCAGATTCCGGCCAATCCATACATGGAGCCCGCTTCCCAAAACCGTCAGCTCAGTTTGAGAGGGCGGTCAGTGGCGAGCGAAAATGATATTCGTCCAAACGACATTGTTATGGATGGCGGCGTGTCATTCTTTCCAAAAGACGATGGGCAAGCAATTTTTGTCAAATGGTGGGGTAGCAATGGCTTGATCGAAGGTCGAGTCTTTGTTCCCGCACCCGACACTACATCCGATAAAGTCGAAGGCTCTAATGCCGAAAAGAAGCTCGACGATATTTTGGAACGACTTGTTCGATTGGAAAAGCGGCTTGGTAAACCTTATAACCCGAACCGTTCCAATCATCAAAATGGAAGTCCGAAGAAGGAGGATGTAGCTCATGAATAATCCGATGTCTATGCTTTTGAATATGGCAATGCAAAATTCGAATATCGCGAATAACCCGAGAGCACAAGAAATGCTTCAGGTCATTCAGAGCGGAGACGCACAAAAGGGTCAGCAAATCGCCATGAACCTTTGCAAAACTTATGGAGTTTCAAAGGAACAGGCGGTCGGCATGGCCACGGAATACTTTAAGAATCAGCTTCATATCCCGCTCTAAGGGGTATGACAGACCGAATGAAATAATGAAACAACGCAGAGAGACTTTAACGGAGCGCGCGGCCGGAAGGGTCTCTTTTCTGTTGTTAATATTTATTTTTAGGAGGTCATCCTATGTTTGGTTCTTCTATTCCCAGTATTCCTTTGACTGCTCCGATTGGCAACATGATGGGCGGCTTCAATGGCGGTTATGGATGCGGTAACGACAACAGTTGGTGGGCTTGGATTATTCTGTTCGCGTTGTTTGGCGGCTGGGGTAATCGGAACGGCAATAATAACGGTATGCCTTCCGTGGTTTACATGGATCGCGGCGTCGGCTCCGGCAGCGGTGAAGTCCAGAGAGGTTTCGATACCAGTACGATTATCTCGAAACTCGATGGCATCAACAACGGCATCTGCTCCCTCGGTTACGATCAGCTTGCTCAGATGAATGGTGTCAATACCAGCATCATGCAGACCGGATACAACATCCAGAACGGTATTACACAAATGGGCATCGCTCAGATGCAGGATACAAATGCGCTGTCTCGTCAGCTCGGCGATTGCTGCTGCGAGAATCGTCAGGGTCAGGCCGAAATCCAGTACCGGATGGCGACTGATACCTGCGCGATCACGACCAGTATTGCCAATGCGGCGCGAGACATTATGGATAACGACAATGCGAACTTCCGTGCTATCTCGGATCGTCTCACGGCTTCCGAGTTGGCTCGTAAGGACGAGAAGATCGCGGATCAGGCACAGATTATCAATAGCCTGAATCTGGCGGTATCTCAGCGGAATCAGAACGAATATCTGATTGCTCAGCTGAAGCCTTGCCCGATTCCGGCTTACACTGTGCCCAATCCATATAACTACAACGGACAGACCTGCTGCGGGAATTACAGCTAAATCAAAATGGGAGAGATTTCTAATACGGAGATCTCTCCCTATCTCTTTTAGGAGGTATATTTATGATTGAACTCACTAATTCTGCCGCTCAGACTGTCCAACCCGGAGCGGCTGTTACCTTCGATACGGTGATGCTGCACACTGGCTGCGGCGAATGTTTCACGAAGGGAATTCCTTCGGTTAAACTTCGTGCTATCGGTGGAACATACAAAATCGACTTTACAGGTAACGTGAGCGGTACTGCTGCCAATACGCCGGTGCAGCTCGCAGTTGCATTGGGTGGTGTAGCAATTCCGGCAACGGTTGGCGTTTCGACTCCGGCTGCCGAAAATGCTTTCAACAATATCGCCATCGGCACATATGTCAAGAACACGTGCTGCGATCTCAACCGCGTGAGCATTGTCAATACAGGTACGGTTCCGGTCTTGTTAGCTGCGAACATGAACCTTCGTATTGCGCGAGTATCCTAATGGAGGTGAACAACGATGTATGAGAACGACAAGGTAAGAGAACTTTGCGGTATCTATGATGATATTGTTCAATCCGTTAAGGGCGAGCTCGCTAAAGGGATCGAGACGGTTGATACGCATGAGCTTGGTGAAGCAATCGACATGATCAAAGACCTTGCCGAGGCGAAAAAAGACTGTTGGAAGGCCTGTTATTATGCGAGGCTTATCGAGACGATGGACGATTTCGAGGAGGAAGACGAATACGGACGGCGTGGATATCACAGGCGACCGCTTAGAAAACCTCATCCATATGACTACGAAGATCGTCTGAATCGCGAAAGTGGTTTTGAGGAAATGCTTCGAGAGGGCGACCGCCATACCGAACATCCTCGATACGGTCAGGCCTACAATGAGTATCAGTCTGCCAAGAGGCATTACACGATGACCAACTCGCAGACGGATAAGGACGAAATGACTCGCCATGCTAACGAACACGTTGCAGATACGATGGAGACTGTTCGGGAAATCTATAAGAGTGCCGATCCTGATCTCAAAAAGCGTATCAAGACGGATCTGACAAAACTCATCAGCGAAATGCCGGGCTAAAAGCAATGAAAAGCTTCCTACTAAATGGATATTTATGGAAGCTTGAGCATGTAAGCCCCGATGATCCGATTCTTATGGATCGAGACGGACGATTCAGCGTGGCAACGACAGACCCTCGAACGGGATCGATTTATATTTCGAATCGCTTAACTGGCCACTTTAAAAATCGTGTTTTGATTCATGAGATCGGACATTGCGTTTTATTCAGCTTCCATCTGATCGACGACATCTACCGCATGGTAAAGCCGGAGTACCGCACAGAAGCGGAAGAATGGATATGCAACTTCATAGCCGACTATGGTATGAAGATATTTGAAAGCATGTACTTTATCCTTGGTGATGAAGTTTGGACATATATTCCAAGAGAACTCGAACGAATGATCGGATAGGAGGTGATGGCGTGGATAGTCGATTGGAAATCTTTGTCACGATTATCTGCTCCGTAATTGCATCTTCCGGATTCTGGGCATTTATGCAAAAGATTACGGATAAAAAAGATGTAAAGACGCAGATGTTGATCGGGCTGGCTCACGACAGAATTGTCTGGCTCGGCATGCAGTACGTCGATCGCGGATGGATTACGCAGGATGAATACGAAAATTTGTATGAATACCTGTATAAGCCATATGAGAAGATGGGTGGCAATGGCTCAGCAAAGCGAATCATGCAGGCAGTCAACAACCTGCCGATTCATAAATCTTCTTATACGAAAGGAGTAACAAAATGACGCTGAACAATAAAACTTACGATGTGATCAAGTGGATTGCACAGTATTTCATTCCGGCTGCGGGCACGCTCTATGCAGCACTGTCCAAGATTTGGGGCTTTCCATATGGCAGCGAGGTTGTCGGCACGCTAAGCGCGATTGATATTTTCCTTGGTGCAATTCTGGGTATCTCTTCTGCAAACTATTCGGGCGAAGGTACGCTTGAAATTCACGCTGATGCGGAAACGAATAAGGATGTGTATCAGCTCATGCTGAATGTTCCGGTGGAGTCGCTGGCAGATCGTGATTCCGTTACCTTTAAAGTCAATAAGGATTCGCGGAATTAACATTTCTTATGATAGAGAGTTCATGAAAGGAGAAAATCGTGGATATTCTGAAAATCATTGGACTGCGAGTTGATGAACCAGAGGAAACTGAACGGGACGATATCGACTTGGAGATTGAAAGACTGACTGAAAAGTTAAAAGAGGAAGATCCGCTTTCGGAGAATTATCCGAAACTGGCGACACGCTTGAAGGGACTGTACGAAATCAAGGACAAGAAACTTGATACCGATTCAGTCCCGGAGACGTTTTTTCAGAAATATGGTGAAACGATTCTGAAATGCGGATGCTCAATTTTATCAACAGTGTTGGTCCTTCGCTACGAGGATATTGTCGGACCGGTTCATTCTGTGCTCAAAAACAGATTGGGCCGTGATTGAACAATTCTATGGAGATATTTTGGACGGAACTCTCGAAAGAGATCGCTGTGAAAACACGGCATCTCTTTTTTTTTTTTTCGCAGAAATTACATGCTGTATAGTGAAAGGAGTGATTTCTTTGTTTAAAAAGAGATACAGTGACGGATATGCCGATTATCCGGGAGTTGGAAAAATCACAGACGAAATGGTAGCTAAGTATGTTCGAAACCATACACATTGGTGGGACAGACTTGACTATCATAAAATCAGTGATGCAACCATCGCGGCATTTGGCATGTTGGCAGGCTATATCGAAAAACCTAAAAAGAAACGCTGGTTTTTCTAAAAAAAAAAAAAGAAAGAGGGGTTTTAACAATCCCTCTTTCTTTTTATGCTTGATGTCGGGCATCGTATTTGTATTTATCTTCTATCGGGAAACTTCCGTGTGTCACCCACCAGTTTGTAACCGAAAGCGGAATGACTTTGCGTTCACCATTATCGGGATAAGCCAAGTTGACTGCGCGAAGGGAAGATATCTGCTTTATGGCGTCATTCAGAAGCGAATCGGTACTTTGCCCCGGCATGATGTTCCACGAAAGTTGAGGTGCAATAATGTAGCAATATTCTCCATTGCCGTCAGTTGTCTTATGCCCTTTTCGGATCATAGCGTCAGAAAAATCATGAACAATGCCAAGCTCGTCTGGTACGTCAACGGCTAAACAAAAACTGATGATATCACGATAATGCGGAGTATAGCCGTCGAGGTCTGGATTGGGGTCCCAACGAGTTTTATGCGGTATAAAATCAACTGTTATCGCATATTTGTCTGGCAAAGGGGACGGCCCGTAATTGTCTATTCGATGCGGCGCAAAAGAGTGAAGCCCCATGTGAAAAACATGTTCCATACAATCGAAACCCCTCTATCCCGTAATTGTTGATTATATTATAGAACAACGCGTAATATTTGTAAAGCTTTACTAATTAGAAAGAAAAGAGGTATATTCTATGAGAAAGGCGCATTTTGAAGTGGTGATCGGATTCAATATGGTGGACGAAAAGGTTTGCTCGCAAAAGTCCTGTGACAAATTTCTGGATGCTTTTCTCGAAATCATGACCGATCAATTTTCGGGCGTCAAAGAATTTGCTGAGCTGACTGATATCGTTGTGAAGAGCGGACCAGAAGATTCTCCAGAACCACTTTATAAGGCGGATATTCGAGACTATAGCAGCAAGAAACACTTTTCATAATTCGCAAAAATTGCAGCTCCTATAATAGAAATATTATTAGGAGGAAACTATTATGGAAGTTATTATTATCTGCCATACGGTAGGATACGCTTGTGATGTGGAGTTGGAAGGATTTAATGCTCCGATCAGATTCTATTTTGAAACGATGGATCAGCGAAGAATGTTTTCGAAGTTAATTCGGAAATATAATCGTGTCAACGTTCGAAAAGGAAGACCGATTGGTGTTACGCATTATGATATCGATGCTTCAAAGACGAACGTGAGCTACTACTTTGGCACAAGAATCGCAGAAATGGTCTATGCCTGATGATTTGAGAGATTGAGCTCTAACAAGGGCTCTTTCTTTTTATTTTTTCGCAGGAAAAGCATCTTCTATTATAGGAGGTGATCTTTATGAAAAAGATCGAAATTTTGGGAAAGAGATATTATGTATTAACAGAGGAGGAAACGCATAATGTGCATGGTTCGGCCGCACGTATTATTAGTTCCGATCTGATGGTTGAAATTATAGCTATTTTGTATGGGTTAACGTTAAGCTTTCCCTATACTGGAAATTCGTATTTTGAATTATCCGATAAGGGGAAAGACTTAATTCATCAAATAAAACAGGCATTGCAGGAACTAGAGCAGGCCAAGTCATTTGACGATGCGTAAGCTCCTTGTAGAGACCTACATGGTCTCTTTCTTTTTCGTAGTAAAAACATTTTCTATTATAGGAGGTGATCTTTATGAAAAAGATCGAAATTTTGGGAAAGAGATATTATGTATTAACAGATAGAGAAATTCATGACCATGATGACTACCCTCTGTATTGCATTGATCGGGATACATATTGTAAAATTTGCGAGGCGTTACATCAGTATGTAAAGTCGATTAAATTTGGTACGATGCCAGATTGTGAAAAGACTCGCATGCTGAATCTGTGTATGGAAGCCTATAGAGGACTATTCAACGGGCGTTCAATTCTTAGGTTATGAATGCTTTTTTAAAGGAGACCTACATGGTCTCTTTCTTTTTTATTTTTCGTAAGGAGGTCTTGACGGATGAGTTCGGATGCAGTATGCTTATTCATAGGATTTGTAACAGGGATTCTAGCAACGGTATATATTCTTGAAACATTCTATATAGACTAGCTCGCAAAAAAAGCAAGGGCTATAATAGAGAACTTTGGGAGTTTACCCGTGGGAGGCTTAGGCATTGGGTCCTAAGTTAGCCCGCAATAATCGTCTAATTGGAGGACACCGGAATACCGGAGACGTATGTTAGAAGCATACAAGGGTTTTTTATTTTTCGACTTGGAGGGGAACGATATGACTAAAACAAAATCCGTAACCTGCCCGAACTGCGGAGCCGTTCTTACCGTGGACGAAAACATCGATTCGTTTTTCTGTACCTACTGCGGCTCCAAAATCTCCATAGATAAAAGCAATAAAGTCACGGTAACTGTGAATGTCAATGAAAACTCATGTAAGACGAAACGGATCATCGATGAGGCTAAGATTCAGGAGATTAAGTTCCAAGAAAAGAAGATGAATAATGATACCGGTATGGCGTTTGTGGGAATTGGAATACTTATCGCTATGATTGCGTTTTGCGGACATCAGGCGGGAATGTGGTAAACATATTCGCAAAATCTACAATTCTTATAATAGAATCATTGTTCAAAATCGAAAGGAGATTTTATTATGGGAATTGCGACAGCAGCCTTGAGCCTGATGGTAGGATGTATTGGTATTGTTATCTGCTGGAAAGGCTTTAAGCTCGCGCTAAAACTCGTAGGAAAAATGTTCGACGAATTTGGAGATTGGCTCGAAAGTATATTTTAAGACGAGGGCTCACGAAAACGTGGGCTCTTTTCTTTTTGCTCGCAGAAAATACAAGGGTTATAATAGAAACCATAATCACAATTATGATATTAAAAGGAGAACAAGACTATGAAGAAATTGGTTATTTGTGCTGCTTTAATGATGACTGTGTTGTTTGGAAATTCTGTTATGACAAAGGAAGATTGTCCGAAGACTGTACCTTTTGAGGTGGCCAACGGTAACTATGTTGATTTTCACTTTATCAGCCGAGAAGATGACGGCGCAATGAATTATACTGCGACGGACACGTTTAACGGCCATAGAGTGAACGTCACGGATTACACGGTTCGCTATCTGTAAGAGGGAGCTTCGGCTCTTTCTTTTTTTTTATTTTTGAAAGGAGAAATCTCTATGAAAAACTTGTTTGCTACTGGTATTCAGGTTCTCAGGCATTTCGGAAAGACTCATGCCTCCACAATTCTTTCTGTAGCAAGCTCGATTGGAACCATCGCTGCTGTCGTGCTTTGCGGCGAAGCAACGGTCAAGGCGGTTCGGCTTGTGGATGAAAAGAAGCCGGAAGGTACAGTTGAGACGATCAAGACTGTCGCACCGGAGTATGTTCCGACTGTAGCGGCAACTGCTCTGAGCATTGCCTGTGGTTTTAAGTCCAATGATATTTCAAAGAAGCGGACTGCCGCGTTGACAACGCTCCTGAACCTTTCTGAGAACATGGCAAAAGATTATCGTTCGAAAGTAATCGAGACAATCGGCGAAAAGAAGGAACGAGAGATTCGGGATGAAGTGGCGAAAGAGCGGGCAGAAAGGCAAAACAATCAGTTTGCCGCGATGACCAAAGAAAGTCATGACGGAGAATCTTTGTTCTTCGATGCGTACAGCGGAAGATATTTCTGGTCTACCTATGAGCGGATCATGAAAGCATTTAACGATGTCAACTACAAAATCCTTGGAAGCTATTATGCTTCGCTAAACGACTACTATGAAGCGCTGGACAATCCTAAATTGACGCCGAACAATATGGGCGACGAAGTAGGCTGGGGAAGCCCGACGAAAGTTGAACCCTATATCACGACCGGCATGAGGGAGGATGGTATTCCTTATGGAATCGTGGACTTCGATTTGGATAGTAAGCCCCGAAGTGGATTTAGTGTCCTTTGATGGCGCTATGGTGATCTTTCGAGTTAATGGCTTGCTGAAGGAAAACAGCATTACAAAGATCAAGGAGCCATATGAGCAATTCTACGGAACAAAAGAGTATTGGGAGTATTATGAAAAATACGTGGCTCCCGGTATGGTGCAGAGCGCTCCCTTCAGAAGACCTAAAACAGAACTCGACAAACTGATTGAGAAAGCGAGATGGGAGAATGAGCACTCATGGTTCTATCGTCTCTTCCACCGCTGGAAAGAATGACTACATCAACCCTGTTACAGCAGGCTGGGAAAGTTTTTATCTGACCGAAAAGGATGCAGATATCCTTACCCACTGCATGGAGCTGGGGACAATGAGTAAAACGGCGGTTCTTCGAACGGCACTGCGATATTATGAAGCGATTTTGGAAAGCGAGGTTAATTGATCATGGATGCGGCAATGGTGGCACTTATGATTGTATGGCTTGTACTGTTCTGTGTTTATATGGTGTATGCGTGGAGGTGTCGAGTAAACGTGCAAAGAGAATTTGAAATTCAGGCTTGGGCGGATGATCCGAAACAGTTCATCCCCCTTTCTTCTTTTCTGAAGCGGTTCGGAGATTTCGACAATACGATGAAGCTTTACAGCAGCATCGATCCGGATGACAGCTATCCCAGAATTTATATGGAATACGCAGGACCGGGCATGGGCTACGTCCAGATTATTGATACGCTCAAAGAGTGGAGCAAAACTGAAAAAGTTGATTTTGATATTCGGGAAAAGGAAGCTCCGAAGAGTTGGAAAGACCACGTTAAGAGAGCCACTTTGTATGAAATTACAGGCGGCCGAGTTACAAATATGCGGGAGGGATATTTTAAATGAAAGTCATCAAACGAAACGGAACTGAAGTCGAATTCGACGCAACAAAGATTGCCGGAGCAATTACTCGGGCGGGCAAAGACAGAATGCCATTCGATGATATTGCCAAGATTACGGACAGTGTAGGGGGTCAATGCGAGTCGCTTGGTCGAGCGCCCCATGTTGAAGAAATTCAAGACATGGTTGAAGATGCCTTGATGGAAAACGGCTATGCGACCGTAGCTAGAGATTATATTCGTTATCGCTATGATCGAGAGAAAATCCGTAAAGGAAACAGCACAGATGCTGAGATTCTGTCATTGATCGATCAGGCAAACGAAGAAGCGCTTCAGGAAAACAGCAATAAAGATCCGGTTATTAACAGTGTTCAGAGAGACTATATGGCCGGATACGTCTCTAAAGATCTGACAGAAAGATATTTTCTGCCTCAGGACATTGTGGAGGCGCACAAGCAGGGCATTATTCACGTGCACGATGAAGACTACTTCGCTCAACATATGTACAACTGCTGTCTGGTCAATCTTAAAGATATGCTCCAAAGCGAAACAGTCATTAGTGGCGTGAAGATCGAAAAGCCCCACACTTTCTCGACCACGTGTAATATCGGCATGCAGATTGTTGCACAAGTTGCATCTAACCAATATGGTGGACAGACGATCAGCCTTGCACATCTGGCTCCCTTCGTTGATATTTCAAGACAGGCAATTCGTAAAGAAGTTATGCAGGAAATGCTCGACTATGACATTCCGGGTGGCGAGTTGTATGTCGATAATATCGTGGAACGTCGTCTCCGAAAAGAGATTCAGAAGGGTATTCAGACTATTCAGTACCAAGTCATTACATTGATGACAACGAATGGACAGGCACCTTTCCTGTCGGTCATGATGTATCTGAATGAAGCTGAGAATCCACGAGAAAAAGAGGACCTCGCTATGCTTATCGAGGAGATGCTGAATCAGCGTATTCAGGGAGTAAAGAACGAGTCTGGCGTTTGGGTCACTCCTGCATTCCCCAAGCTGCTTTACGTAACCGAGGAAGACAACATTCATGAAGATTCTCCGTATTTCTATCTGACGAAATTGGCAGCCAAGTGTACGGCTAAACGAATGGTTCCGGATTATATTTCCGAGAAATTGATGCTGGAACTGAAGGGTGACTGCTATCCGTGTATGGGTTGCCGAAGCTTCCTCACGCCTTATAAGGATGAGAACGGAAAGCCGAAATACTATGGACGTTTCAACCAAGGTGTCGTTACAATCAATCTTCCGGATGTTGCGCTCACTGCTATTAAAGAAGAAAGAGATTTCTTCACCGTCCTTGATGAACGACTTGAGCTCTGTCATCGTGCTTTGCGATGCAGACATGAACGGCTGAGGGGAACGGTGTCTGATGTTGCTCCGATCCTTTGGCAGCATGGTGCTCTGGCCAGACTAAAGCATGGCGAAACAATCGACAAACTTCTTTATAATGGATATTCGACGATTTCGCTCGGATATGCAGGATTGTACGAATGTTGCCAGGCTTTCATGCATGTTAGCCATACTGAGCCCGGAGGTGAATCATTTGCGATTGCTGTCATGAGGCGATTGAACGATAAATGTAAGGAGTGGCGTGAAAGGGAACATATCGACTATAGCGTATATGGAACCCCGCTTGAATCCACGACGTATAAATTCGCTAAGTGCTTGCGCAAGCGATTCGGTGTTATCAAAGAAGTAACAGACCACACTTATATTACCAATTCGTATCACGTTAATGTACGCGAGCCGATTGACGCTTTTACAAAGCTCGATTTCGAAAGTCGATTCCAGAAACTCAGTCCTGGCGGGGCCATCAGCTATGTCGAAGTTCCAAATCTGAATAACAACATTCTTGCAGTAATCCGATTGATTCAGTATATGTATGACCATATTATGTATGCTGAAATCAACACAAAATCAGACTATTGCCAGAAATGTGGGTATGATGGTGAAATTCAGATTGTAGAGGAGGATGGAAAGTTGATTTGGGAGTGCCCGAAGTGCGGCAACAGAGATCAGAAAACGATGAATGTCGCCAGACGAACCTGCGGCTATATCGGTACGCAGTATTGGAATCAGGGACGAACGGCTGAAATTAGAGATCGGGTGATGCACTTATGATGAGCTGGATTGAGGCATTTGTTTTAGCATGGATAAGTATGGCGATTTGGGAGGCGATTTTTAGTGATGATTGACGATACTACTTTGGAAGTAGTCGTTATGGTAGCATATCTTGCTGGTTGTATATTTGGAATGGTCGCTGGACTATGGATCAGACTTTGATGGCGACAATGTTCTTGTTATTCAAAATAACGATGTCAAAATTAAAACTGTGAGGTGACATAATTGTGGAGTTTGATCCTGTAGTATTCGTCATTTCATTAGTCATCGGATGGCTCATCGGCGTTATCTCGGGCATAAGTGATTTATAAAAAGACGTATTTAAAAGGAGGGTATAAAAACATGACTAGTTACGATTTTATGGTTGAAGCGAAGAAAAAGGTTGCTGACTATCTTGCCGAACATCATCAAAAGCCTATCGAATGGACGGATATTTTCGTTATATGGCAATGCAAGACGCTCCAAAATCATAAAATTATTCTCGCCGCACCGACACCGGACAAACTTATGTTCGAGGTTACCTATGATGGAGATGCACAGGCGATGTACTTCGACACGTATACCAAATTGGATCATTGCAGGTACGATTATGGTACGCGGAGAGACGTCGAAGAGCGGCCGAGACGAGTTACGCCCGATGAAATCATCGTCAATACTCAAAAAGAAGCAGAGAGCATCTGCCGAGCACTTGAGGATACTATGCAGAGGTACGGATACGTAACGGTCGATGACTTCCATTGCACTGTTGGCGTTCACAGTCAGTACACTGACCGAAAGTGGGGTTGGAAGTCTTTCGGCAACGACTATCCGGGCTATGAATCTGTTCCCGGTGGATATCGAATTCTAATGCCTAAAATTGAAGCTATATCGGCGTCAGTTTGGGATTGACCAGAGCTTCATAGTAGTTTTGACGTAAGCGAGTAATTTAAGTCATATTTTGAAAGGAGAGCTTCTATGTCTAAAACGTTTTGGAATCTGGTCCGCTTTACCAAACGGCATGCCCCTACGATCTTGAGTGTGCTCGGAAGCATAGGCGTAGTAACGACAGCCGTAGCCAGCGCAAAAGTAACAATGGATGTGGCAGACATGTACGCCGATGGGATTGATCCGACGGGATTGGATATCGCGAAGACATATATTCCAACTGCGGTCTCTGCGGCGGCATCCATCAGCTGTATCATGGGTGGCAACGCGATTAGCCGAAAGCAGACTGCGGCATTGACAGCTCTATATGCAGGGGCGGCCAAGACATATTCCGATTATCGAGCGAAAGTCATTGAGAAAAAAGGCATAGAATTCGATAAAGAGGTTCGGGCGGAGATTACAAGGAATGATCCGGGGTACCATCGTCAAGCATTAGATTGCCCAGATGGAAAATTTATGTTTGTCGAACCCATGACCCATCAGACATTTGAGCGGTATGAGCGGGAAATCATGGATGCTGAATACCATTTTAACCGAAACTTTGTATTGCGCGGATATGCCTCTTTGAGCGAATTTTTATATTTCTTGGGAATCCCGGTAACGCCAGAATCCCAAATGATCGGATGGTCGGTCACGGAAGGATTCTGTTGGATTGATATTTCGCATGAATTGCTGGATGTTGACGTGAATGGTAAGAGTCTCTATCAGATCACCTATGATATTGAGCCGAGTGCGGAATTCCTCGACGGATGGTATACAGATGGCGTGTATAAAGACGGTGTGCCGGTTGAGCTGGCAGAAAGCGGTGTAGAATGAGAATCGCAAAGATCGTTCCCTATGATGTTGCTAATGGACCGGGAATCCGGATGAGCATTTGGGTCAGCGGGTGCAGAAGGCGATGCCCCGGATGTTTTAACCCAGAAGCGCAGGATTTTGAGTATGGGCAGCCGGTCACCGATGGAATGCTGGACGCCATCATAGCCTATTCGAAATCTCAAAATTACGACGGATTCAGCTTTCTTGGAGGAGAACCTTTCGAGAAAGAAAACGAACCTATGCTTTGCGTTATAGCGCATGACATTAAAAAGCATAGACAGTCGCCTACGCAGGATATTTGGTGCTGGACTGGGTATACATGGGAAGAGCTAATGGATGATTGCGATCACGGTCGTATGCACATGCTACTGAGGGACATTGACGTCCTCGTAGATGGTCCGTTTATCGAAGAAAAGAAAGATATTTCGCTTTTGTGGCGTGGTAGCTCAAATCAGCGCATTATTGATGTGCGAAAATCCTTCGAAGCAGGTAGCCTAGTCCTTTACGGCTCGCTGAAATAACACGACCTATAATGAAAGGATGGTGTTTGCCATGATGGAGAAACTTTACAAATTCTTCTACAGGGAAAGGGAAGCTGATGAGAACGACCTGACTTGCACGCAAAAAGAAAAGAATTATTTCTGGATGGGTGCCAATGTCGGAGCACTGATCGGGACGCTGCTCATCAATGTGATCCTGTGGGGAATGATTGCGCTCTATCCAGCAATGTTCTAAACCTATCGACAGAAGGAGGTCTTCACGGCCTCTTTCGTTTTTCGGGAGGCGTTATGGGACGAGGTAATTACTATGCTTCGGGCGATTATGCTGCCCAATGGTACGTTGAATATGAACCTGATATTCTGGAAGAAGCGTTTCGAGAGATCGAAGAACGATTTCCCTTTTTTCATAAACAGAATAAGTGGATTCGTCGAGATTCCCATGTTCTGCTGGCGAATAGCCTCTTCTACATTGGTATTGCCGATAACGAGCATACGATCGCTGTATTCCTCAGCAGCAAAGATGACGGTGTAACAGATGGCTTGGCAGCTCAGCATTTCGGAACTTATAAGAAAGGGATTCTTAATATTCTGTTAAGCTTCTTTGATGAGGTATATGTTCCTACAAGTTCGTGGACTTCGCAAAAAATACAAAGCATATAATAGACAGAAAAAAAAAATAATCAGGAGGCTATCGATATGGAGAAAAATCAGACGAAGCGCGATTGGTCAACTATCAAATGGAACATGGATGGAAGCATGAACGATCTCATGCGGGAATTCGGGGGAGATCCGAGCAACGTTTATAACTGCGACGTCTGCCCGTGGAAAAAGACCCATCCCGGATATGATCAGCTTCCCTGTGGGCAATACCATTGCTGGGTCGAGCTTAGCTGTTGTCCGGCTATTACCGATGAATCGAATGAACTATAAATCTGTCCCATATAAGAGTCTATGAAAACGTGGGCTCTTATATTTTTCTCTCGCGGAAAATACAAAGCGTATAATAGACAGATTAGTCTATATTTGAAAGGAGAAATGATTTATGATCGCTAAAATTATTATCGGATACTTTGCTATTACTGGTGTCGTGGATACATTAGTTAGTATTCTAGTGCTGGCATTTCCAAAAAGCAGAGCAACGAAATTCATTTGTAAAAATTTCGGTGTGAAATACAATACTAAAACTTATGAGATAATTGACTAATCCGTCCTATATAAGAGTCTACGAAAACGTGGGCTCTTATATTTTTCTCGCGAAAATTGCAAGGCTTATAGTAGAGAGGAAACTCTTAAATAAAATTTATTGGAGGATTTAATTATGGAAAAGAATCAGACTGTTGCTCAGGAAACCAAGACCGAACAGGTTCAGGATACTAAGAAGCAGCGCATCCAGAAGCCTACGAAGGCCGGTGTGAAAAACTTTATTTGCAACCGTGTACTTCCGTTCGCTGCTGGGGTCGGTGCTGCTGTATTAGGTGCTGCTCTGCTCGGCGGCAAGGATCATGGGGACAGCAACGATGACGACTACACGGTCAGCTGACAAATGATATTTGAGATTCTGCTCAATGGGAGGATGTTAAGAATTACTTAGCATCTTCCCTTTCTTTTCGCCGTTTACGAAAGGAGGATATTCTTGTTCTTTGAGAAGGTGGCGCAGAAATTCGCGGCTAAGGCCACTGAGACCGCGATCGAAACCGCCAAGGAAAGCGGAAAAAAGACGCTCGATGATTTCATGCCTTTGATCGAGATCGTTATTCTTGGCGTTGTTTTTGCATTTGAGATGGGTCAGCGAAAAAAAGAAGATATTTCATCTGGTAAGAATGCGCCCATCGTGATTAACAACTACATCGATCCCGGTCGCCATGAGCACTGAGGTTTATATTGGAAAGGAGAGCACCAAATGAAACTTGAGGACGTGAAAAGCATCGTCAATCTCGTGGTTGGAATCGGCATCGAGACAATCATCTGCGGCGCAATCAAAATGGTTCTGCCCAACTCGAAGGGATTATCGAAGGCTTGCGTAAGCATCGCGAGCTTGGCTATCGTTGCGGCGATTACAGAAGCAACCCAATCCACGACAGACAATGTGGTTGACGAAGCGGCGAATGCGATCAATATTCTCCAGACCGCCTTTGCCGGAACGGAGGAAGAGAATGAGTGAGAACCGTGGCGTTCCTATGTACCCGAATAATTCGAATGCCGCCAAAGAAAACAATCAGCAGACTAATCTTCCGGCCGAACCTAAAAAGGTCGAACCGGTTACGACTGGCAATGTAACAGTCAAAAAGCCGGGACTCGGCCAGCGCATTATGGATAATATCTTTGACGGTAGCATCGAGGAGCGATTGACGAATGCGGTCTTTGATATTTTCATTCCATCAGCGAAGAAAATGTTTGCGGATAGCGTGATCGATCTGGTTTCAACGCTGCTTACAGGGCAGCCTGTGCGAACCCGTGGAAGAGGCCAGACAGGTAGCACGACAGTACGAAATAATAACATGCCATATAACTCCATGTATGATTATGGCACACGGGGAAACGTTGGAGAGCGACCGAGACGAGTCACGCCTGATGAAATCGTTGTCGGCACTCGAGAAGAGGCGGAAAGTGTCTGTCGAAAACTTGAAGACCTTATGCAGATGTATGAGTACGTAACGGTCGATGACTTCTATTGCACTGTTGGCGTTCCCAGTCAGTACACTGATCGTAAATGGGGCTGGAAGTCCTTTGGCGGTGGCTATCCGAATTACGAATCTGTCCCCGGCGGATATCGGATTCTGATGCCTAGAGTTGAAGCTATGTAAGGAGGATGCGCGTATGAATATTTCGATCAGTATGAATCTTCAAAGGATCATTGATATCGTTGGCTCTGATGACTATAGGAACAAATGGGCTGGCCACATTGAAATGATGACCGAGCACTATCACAAGATTCTCATTGGTAGGGCTATCCATTTATTTGAACGTATGTCTAAAATGGGCGCTACTGAAGAAGAACTTAAACGAGCTGCCGAGTATGCACTGGTCTGCATGGATTGCTTCGAACGCGGGCTTGATTATAAAGCTTGCTATCTCGGCAACGGGATCGATGAACTGGAAGAAAAGTATCCGAGCAAGAAGGAGGACTAAATATGGACAAGAAGGAACTCACCAAAATGGTTGCTAAGGCAATGAACGTTGGAGCTTTTTATGGAGCAGGATTAGGTGCTCTTGCGGTTGGAGGTATTACTTTGATGCTTGGAGGAGGGTTTTTTGCACTTTTTACTCGCAATGCAAAGCGTTTCAGTCGTAATTATCCCGGTTGGGCTGCTGGCTGGGATGAGCTGAAGGAGGACCAAAAAGATGACGGTGACCAAATGTGATCGATGCGGTCGCATATATGAAACATTAGGTATTGCGGCAGAAAATAATTTCCATATTAGCACATCAGGGGTATGCGGCCTAATAAGAGAGGAGCTAGACCTTTGTTGCACATGCGCGACGGACTTTAAGAAGTTCATGGCGATCAATCCCAGAGAGACTGATTTTCGCGATTTAATCGAATATGATAAGAGGCATGCCGATGGCCAAACCAGTTAAAACAAAAGACATTTGCAAATGGGCAAAACTGAATCATGTTCCCCTCGATCCGGAGAGTGTTGAGGATAAGCAATATATTAAGGAAGCGATTGCTTTGACCTCGCGCTGGCTGGACGAGGGGATTTCTCGTGATATTTCAATTCAGATGGCGTGTGAGCAGGTGCTGCTCGGAAAGGAAGTTGAGTGGTAATGAATTCGATTATTATTGAAGTATGCAATGGAGAACAAATCTTTATTGATGGACAGGGATATTCTCGAGAAGACTTTGATAACTTGTCTGTGGATGATCTGTGCAAAATTCGAGACAGGATGTTCCTTAAACTTCAAGATGAGTTTTCCGAACGAAAAGATGCCCTTTATAATGCTTTCAAACCTTATATTAGAAAAGCGGACATCCGAAAAGAAAAAGAAGTTGATAAAAGAGCGCTTGCTCTGATGATTCGCCGAATGCCGGAAGAAGATGTGATCGCTGTGTTCACAATCTATTTTGATGAGATTCTGAATAAAAAGAATGGAGATAACTCGAAATGAATAAAGATGCACATGTTATCGCTATTTCCCATGAGAAGCTGTCTAGTATGACTGAAGGTGAACTTCGTACCACAATGCAAGTGGAACTCGCTAAGATTGAGGCAGAATATAATTGCAGAAAGAAAGCTATCATCGATGATTATGATCCTTATATCAAGTCGAGCAAAGAACGATTCAATAAGCAAAAAATGCTTAAGGAACTTATTGAGGAAATGAGCATCGATGATGTAAAACTGATCCTAAATGTAAAAGGATATGCTCTACTTACGCGGTCCGAGTCTGAAGCGATTATCGATTATGTGGGTATCAAGTCTATGCTTGGCGAGGTGTTTAAATGAAAATCATTGAGCAATCTTATCGTATTCTCTGGAATCCCGGTGACGTCATCGAAAAAGCTGCCCGAACGTGCTATCGCAGCGAAGACAAAATCACCGACGGCGGATCAAGTGACAAACTGATCAAAGATCTGCTGGTAGCTCGTGATCACACTGCTATGCTCGAGCACTCTGCCTTGAGCGTCGAATTCACAACGGACCGAGCTATTGCGAATGAGCTGGAACGCCACAGGTTGTGCAGCTTCGCTCAGGAGTCTACAAGATATTGTAATTATAGCAAGAATAAGTTCGGCAATGAATTAGCTTTCGTGAAACCAGAATGGGTGAGTGATTGCATGTTCGGGTCTAACTTATGGCTGAGTACCTGTAACATGGCGGAACGTTATTATAAGGCGCTTCTCACAAATGGCCTCAAACCCGAAGATGCTCGCTGCGTTCTCCCCTTATGTCTCGCTACAAAACTGGTGATGACAACGAACTATGCTGAATGGCGACATATTCTCAAACTCAGAACGGCTAAGGGCGCTCATCCTCAGATGCGAGCGCTGATGATTCCGCTGCTGGAAGAACTTCAGGAGACGATTCCGGTTATCTTCGACGATATTAAAGTGGAGGAATAAGCATATGAAAACGGATTCCCACAAGTATCTCAGCGAGTATTTGTTTCACTGCATCAACTGCGGAACACTTTTCTATGCGTCTCAATTCGACGGCTGCTATGATTTTGTGGAAGAGTTCAACGTTCAATGCGGCAAACCGATGGCATCCTGTAACTGTCCTGAATGCGGAGACCGAGTATACAGTACCCAGAAAGGAATGTTCCGAAAAGATCAGCCGACTGTGCGCTTTATCACGAGTATGGAATACAAACTGACGGAGGAATGAATTGTGAATGCCGCACTTGAAAAGACGAAAAATGCTATCGATGCAATAAATGAAATGGTGTACTCTGCGATGCGAATTTTTTCGCTTATTGGGAGATCCGAGGATGCCCTGCTGGATAAGTTAGAACGGATGTTTGCAGAATATTATAAATCTTCTGACGAGAAATGCATGGAGGAAGTGGCGGCTATGGATATAATACTAGGACTCGCTTGGAATAAAGCAGTCGACAAACTGGGCGATCCCGCATTCCATAAGGATGCACTGACGAAACGATTCCTGAAAATCATTTTGGAGGAATAAAGCATGAATGCTGAGATGAAAGCGAATATCGATGCGTTACGTGAAACAGTGAGCGCTTTGATAAAAGCAATGCGACTTATCGGAGGTTCTGAGGATGCCGTACTCAGTATACTAGGGGATGCATGGGGGAAAAAATACAAATCTTCTGATAACAAAAGCAGAGAGGCAGCGCTGATCACGGCGCTTGAAATGTGCGTTGCTTGGAATAACGTGGTTGATGAATTAGGTGATTCTGCATTCCATAAAGACACACTCACGAAGCGATTCCTGGAAAGCATTTGGGAGGAACAATCGCATGAAGATTGAACACGACCGTCAGATCGTGTTTTATGAATTTATATGTCGAAGATGCGGGACACAGTTTACAGCCGGAACCACACCCGAGGACAGGGGCAAATACTCTTACGAAGAATTCTTTTCCGCAAACGCGGGTTGCTTCTATGCAGTATGTAATTGCCCCAAATGCGGACACGTGGTCTATTCCGTTTCTCATTATCATGTAGCAAAGGAGAATAAATAAATGACCTCACCCCGTTCGAGTTATCCGGTAAGTCCTTGCACGAGAGATTGCGCAGACCGTTGCGTCGAACCGAACTGCCACATGACCTGTGAAGCTTATCTGAATTGGGCGGAGAGCATCCGAGTTAAGAGAGAAGCTGCCACAGAAGTTTCACGTATCAATATGGCTCAGCGAGCTCGAATCATCGAAACAAAAAAGGCTTGCGGGTTTTATGACTGATATTTGAAAGGAGTCCCGATGAATAAATGTGACTTTAGCGGATGGGTAATCAAGACTGACCTCGAATATGCAGGCGAGCAAATTATCCATCAAAATGCGTTTGCGAAAGATGGCGGGAATATTGTCCCACTGCTCTGGACACACGGCGACTATACTCGCGAAAATATGCTAGGCTATGCGCTCCTTCAAAATAAGGATGAAGGTGTGTACGCCTACTGCACGTTCAACAACACTAATAGCGTACGATACGTTAAAGAGCTGATTCGTCGTGGTGATATTTGGGCCCTTTCAGTCTACGCCACTGACATAGAACAAGATCATGGTATTATTCTTCGTGGCTCTATCAAGGAAGTAAGTTTGGTTCTCACCGGTGCAAATCCCGGCGCTTTTATTGATTGCATAGATGTTCAGCATGGCGACGATGTGACAACTGAAGCGCTCATTTACACGGAAATGCCCATTTCACGTAAGCATGCTGATGTACCGGAATGTTTTTGAGTTGAAAGGGGAGCATTATGTTAGCTCCGTGTCCGTTTTGTGGCGGAAGGGCTGCTGTAATCATCACAACTCGAGATGCGGAGCCTCTTAAAAGAACATATTTTGAGGACTATCGAGTTGGGTGTATGCGCTGTAATGTGTATATAAAAGGGTCGTCTTTGTGTAAACTCACCAGATGTTCTATCATAAAGATCAAAGACGGCTATCCCGAAACTGTACGTAAATGGAACTACTATGCTTCGGCATAATATTTGAAAGGAGAGCACTATATGAATCTCAGTTTTGTCAAAAATGGAATGAAGGTTGTTCGCCGGTTCGGTTCTCGAGCCGGTCTTATTATTTATAAGCATATGCCACAAATCCTGATGGGTGCGGGTATGGTTACTGGTGCAGCAGCTCTATATGAAACGGCGAAGAGCACTACGAAGGTGGATGATATTTTCGCCAAGAAAGAAACGCATCTGGCGAGGATCAATAACTGTGTCGTTGACGGTCAGACTTATACCGAGGACGACAAGAGGAATGACATTCTGAAAGCCAAGGCGATTATGTGCGTTGATTTGGCTAAGGTATATGCTCCGGCTGCGGGATTGTACGCTGCGAGTATGGCCTGCTTCTTGGGTGGTCATCACATGTTAGCTCAGCGCTATGCGGCTACGGCAGCTGCTTTGACTGCGACAACGAAGGCGTTTGGCGGTTATCGCGGAAACGTCCGGGAAGAACTCGGTGAAGAAGCGGATTGGCGATTCCTGCACGGTATTAAAGCGGAGGAACTGATCAAAGAGACGGCTACGGATGAGAAGGGCGAGGCCAAAGAAATTACTGTTGTAAAACGGAATGATATTGGCAGAAATCCTAACGACTACTCAATGTACGCGAAGGTATTTGAGAAGGGGAACGACTATTGGCAGGGAGAATCTTCCTATAATATGTGGTTCCTTAAAAAGGTTCAGAATCAGATGAACGACAAGCTTCTTGCCAGGCGCAACCATGAGCACGGCGGATATTTGTTCCTGAACGAAGTCTACGAGGCTCTTGGTTTTGATGCAACAAAAGCTGGCGCTGTGGTTGGCTGGTATATTCCGGCTGAAGGCGCTGCGGATCAGGATGATGCTGACTACTATGTGGACTTCGGTCTGTTCACCAAAGATGGCTCGTATCGTTTTATCAATGGTCAGGAGGATTCGATTATTCTGGACTTTAACGTAAGAGGCAGTATCTTTGATCTAATGGAAGACTAAGGAGAAATTGCTATGAAGACTAAAATCTTGAAGTTGGCAGCTATTATTGGTGGAAGCATTGGACTTGCATACCTTGGAAATCGACTTTACAAGCATCGTCAGGTGATGCTCACAGAAGCAAATAATAGCGCCTGTAATGCGATTGAGAGCCGAGGTGAACGAACGATCACGAATGATATTCAGAACGCTCCTAGCCCCCTTCAAACGCCTGTAGAGGGCACTTATGAGACGCAAACGGTTGACTATAGCAAAATTACGCCGATCAGACCTCTTGAGGAAGAAGAAGATATTGACCAGGAGTTCCTGGAGGAGCTTAAAGAACCTCATATGATCTCGATCGATGATTTTGATGCCGGATATCCAGAAAGGTATGGCACCGAATCACTGACCTATTATGCGGTGGATGATATTCTGGCGAACAACGAAGACGAAATGGTCAACGATGTAGAGTCTTTGATCGGTGCAGATGCTTTGGATCACTTTGGAGCAGAGGCGGCCGAATTGAGCGGGGATAGTGAAACGATGTATATCCGCAATGAGAAGCTGCATTGCGACTATGAGGTGACGAGAATTCACCAGAGCTATCATCAGGTTGTGTTGGGAGAGTAAGCAATACATAAGGACCATATAGGAGGACATTATGGGCCAGTATTATATGCCGACGCTAATCGCAAAAGACGGAACGATTTCTACGTTGTACTCGCATGACTATGATAATGGCTTGAAATTGATGGAACACTCTTATATTGGGAATAAGTTTGTAAGCGCTGTATGTACGCAAATTTGGAAGAAACCGACGAAGCTTGCGTGGATTGGTGATTATTCTAATGATCCGTGGGAAGGAGCCTATACAAGATATATTTCTCAAGATGACTTTAATGAAATCTATGAGAATGTGTGGGGTGATAAGCGAGATCGATTTGATATTCATTCTAAACCCTATGGATATTTAACTCTGAAAAATTGTCGTCGGTATCTTATCAATCATACAACAAAGGAATACATTGATCTCGAAAGTTATATCGAAGAGAACAAATGGCATGGAAAATCAGAATGGAAGACGTATGCAAACAATCGGGTTGTCAATAATAAAACTTATGAATATGACGCGTGCGTTCATCCTCTGCCGCTTTTGACCGCCTGCGGTAACGGACGCGGTGGTGGAGACTATTATGACTGCTTTCCGAATTACAATAACGTTGGCAGTTGGGCATTCTGCGAAATTGAACTTACCGGCATAAGGCCTAAAGGCTATGATCTTGTAGAATATTATTTCTCGGAACAAAGAAAGGTTAAGTGATAATTCATGAAAATTAAAAATTTCGTTCTTGCGGGTATGCTGACTGGTGCACTGCTCCTTACGACGGGATGCAGTGAAGCAGACAAGGTTAATGCCAACATCAGCAAGCAGGCCGACTACTTTGAGTCGCAGCGAAAAATTACGGTCTATAATGCTCGAACAGACAAGGTCATCCTTGAGTGCGAAGGCGCGATGTCCATCTCGAACAACTCGAGCAACGAACTCGTTGTGACTATAAAAATTGGACCGAACTCGTATAAAAAGAATTATATCTATCTGAATACGTATACTATGTACGTGGTAGAAGATATTACAGGAATGTATACTGATCCCTACCATTATAAGCTCTATTTCCACACGGAGGTTCTGCCGACTGTCGAAGTCAGACCGTAAGGAGTGCCAGTTTATGAAATCCAGAACAGAATATCGGAAGCGCAAAATGAAATACATAATTGACGCATGTTTCTCATGGGCGAGACTGTCGGCAGAAGAACGAGCATGGTACGCCAGAAGAGGTATACCAAAGGATGCATATATCCGAAAATGTTCGCGAAGTATTCGCCGATTGGATCGCTCGTATCAGTATATTAAAAAGCATGGCATTATTGTCAATGGTAAAAGAATCAGGAGAGGCGAATTGCCTGAATAAAGGAGCATTAGCTATGAAATCTAAAGTGGAATATCGAAGAAGATGGTGTGAAGGCCTTCGTCTTGGATATATGGTGAATTCCCGAGACCCGTCATTTCCCAGACGGTATGCCAAAGCGATGATGAGGGAAGACAAACGACAATATTGGGCAAAGAAGCACCGAAAACTTGGGCCTTCATATAATCGAACAATCGAAGTATATTTGGGGAAGCGCATACGTGCAGTCCTGATTGACCAGTATTATAATCGTAGTCTTATCAATATGTGGCCAACGAACATGATCCATGTGGATTTGGGAAACGAAATCGTTATTCCTGGCAATCGAATACTATACGAAGAGTTTTTGAGGAATTCTAATTTAGACGAAAAGGAGTGATATTTTACGATGACGGAAAAGGAGCGTGAAGCGTATGTAAGATGGCTTCGTCGTTTCATTGAACGAGAAATCCCTGCCGGACGAACCTACGATAGGCTCTTTGATATTTTGATGAATCGGGAGTTTATCGGAATCGTTCCGCATGATGAAAACTTGGAAGAGCATGGCCTTGAGCTGCGCGGCATGTACTTCGGGGTACGCTGGGCAGACTTAGGGCCGTGCTCCGTTTTGGAAATGCTGGTCGCGCTTAGTCAGCGGATTACGGATATTATGGTGGACGATGAACCGAACTTCACCGATGGATATTTCTTCTGGCGAATGCTCGATAATCTTGGATTGATTCAGTTTGATGATGAAGCTTTTGAGGATTGGCGGACGGAAGACCTAGTGGAGGATATCCTGAATGTCTTACTTGAACGGCTGTACGAGTACAACGGGCGAGGCGGACTGTTTCCGCTTAAACGACCGCGAGAAGATCAGCGAAGAGTGGAGATTTGGTATCAGGCGCAAGCGTGGCTGATGGAGACGTTTGATTGCCTGTGATATTTGGGTACTTTGAAAGGAGAGACAAACTCATGAATCTTACTAATGTTTTGGATAAGATGAGCGGCGTGGAGGAACGCCTTAAAGCATCTGCAACTGACATGTTTAACAGTTCCGTAGCAGAGCCCAGCATGGCGATTATTACAATCAGAGTTGCCGAGGGAGAGGATGTTCCAGGTGTTCTGATTCGGGTTTCAGGTAAAAATGGAGATAGTATTACGAAGGAGATTTGAGTGATGGATAACAGAGATAAGCAACTTTGGACATGGCTGAGCCAGCTTCCGATCGAACTTCATGCTGGCATTCAGAGGGTTGATATTGAGCCCTTGAACGATCGCGCGTGTCAAGTTTTGAGGACGCATACGCTGAAAAATAACTATAAAAAGGACTGCTTTACGACTGATTCGAGAAGTGCCCCAGCGTTCAAAAATGTTGTCCTGATACCTGATATTGAGTTATTTAAATGCTCGATTTCGGTGACTTATAAGGATGGACAGAAGGCTGATTTGGAGGCGTTTTTGAGTGATTTTCACTGATATTTTCTTCAGCAAAACTGTAACAGTTGTGACAGTTTTGAAATGCGTTTTCGATGCTTTGAAAAAATTTTGCTGTTCGCGTTAAGAAATCTTAACGGAAAAGAGAAAAAGTGTTACAGAAAACTGTAACAGTGTGACAGTTTTGAAAGCCCAAAAATCCAAAACTGTAACAGCATTTTTCTAGATATTATTAGAAAAAATAGGGGTCTGTTACAGTTTTACAGTTTTTTACTACTAAAAAGTTTTTTGGGGAATAGTGTTTTTATATAAAAGTTTATAAACTGTGTAAAAAACTGCACAACTGTCACAACGCTAATCACAAAAGAGTGAGCCGAGAAAGGAGGTTACGGCATGGACTTTTGTCAAATTAGGACGCGTACTGTTCCGAAAGAAAAGAACGTCGTCGAGATCTATCCGGAGTTTAAAATCTGCAAAAGCAAAGACCTCATGATCCGAGGTAAAGACTTCTACGCAATTTGGGATGAAGAGCGTGGGCTATGGACTACGGATAGTTACGACGTGCAGCGTCTTATTGACAAGGATATCGAAGCTAAGGTTGACGAAACCAGAAAGATATTCCCTGAGGCCACATTACGACTCCGAACGATGATGGACTACTCCACAAATTCGTGGAAGATATTTCAGAGCTATGTGGGGAACCTGTCTGATAATAGCCATCAACTCGACAGCAAGCTGACCTTTGCGAATACGCCAATCAAGAAGACCGATTACATTTCGAAGTCACTATCCTATCCGCTTGAACCCGGAAACTATGATGCGTTTGATGAGATCGTCTCAACGCTCTATGATCCTGATGAACGAGCAAAGATTGAATGGGCGATTGGAGCGATTGTTTCGGGTGACAGTGTTACGATTCAGAAATTCTTGGTCTTCTATGGCGATGCGGGTGCAGGCAAAAGCACGATCCTTAACATTATCCAGAAACTCTTTGAGGGATATTACGTAAGTTTCGATGCCAAGTCTCTTGCGAGCAATAACAACCAGTTTGCCACAGAAGCTTTTCGAGACAACCCGCTTGTTGCGATTCAGCATGATGGCGACCTGAGTCGAATCGAAGACAATACCAAGTTGAATTCAATCGTGTCTCATGAGATGATGACCATGAATGAAAAATACAAGTCCGCTTACACGGCGCGAGCGAATTGTTTTCTCTTCATGGCAACGAACCGCCCGGTCAAGATTACCGACGCGAAATCGGGTATCATCCGTCGTTTGATCGATGTACGGCCAAGCGGACGAAAACTCCCATTCAGCCGCTATCAAGACTTGATGGGCAAGATTGATTTTGAGCTGGGAGCGATTGCACATCATTGTCTCGAAGTTTATAAGGAGATGGGAAAAGACTATTACAATGCCTATCGGCCGATGGACATGATGTACAAGACCGACTTCTTCTTCAACTTTGTCGAGGATAAGTATGATATCTTCGATAAGCAGGATTGCACGACTCTGAAAATTGCCTATGCGATGTACAAGGAATATTGCGAAGATAGTGGAACCGAAGCCAAGCTGCCGATGTACAAATTTCGAGAGGAGCTGAAGAACTATTTCGAGCATTATGCCGACATGGAGCGTATCGATGGAAAGCAAGTACGGAAATATTATTCAGGGTTTATCCGAAAGAAGTTTCGACCGGAAGAGCAAGCCAAGGAGGAAGCGCCAAAGGAAAAAGGATCGTGGCTGAAACTCGATTGCACCGAATCTTTGCTGGATGATATTTATGCGAACTATCCTGCCCAATACGCAACTGAGGATGGCACGCCGCTTATCGCATGGGACAAGGTGACGACAACTCTGGCTGATATTTGCACAGATAAGCTGCATTATGTCATGCTGCCTGAGAATCATATCGTGATTGACTTTGACCTGAAAGACGATTCAGGCGAGAAATCCGTTGAGCGAAATCTCGAAGCGGCATCAAAGTGGCCAAAAACGTATGCCGAGTTCAGTAAGGGTGGAGCGGGCATTCATCTGCATTATATTTATGAGGGAGGCGACCCGAAGCAGCTTCAACGGCTTTATGCGCCGAACATTGAAGTCAAAGTGTTCACAGGCAAGAGCAGCTGCCGACGTAGGCTAACGAAGTGCAATGATATTCCGATTGCCACGATTACGAGCGGACTTCCGTTGAAAGAGGAGAAGCCAATGGTCAATGAAAAAGCTGTCAAAAGCGAAAAAGGACTAAGGCGATTGATTAACCGCCATCTTCGTAAAGAAATCGTAGGCTCGACCGCTTCCTCGATTGGTCTTATCAATGATATTCTCGATAAGGCTTACGAAAGCGGGATGGCCTACGACGTGAGCGACATGAAACCTGCTGTCCTGGCCTTTGCTGCGGGAAGCACGCATCAGAGCGAACGATGCACGAAGATTGCAATGAAAATGAAATACAAGAGTGAAGACACGAGTGAGCCCGGCACTTACGCCGAAGAGCCGCTCGTGTTTTTTGATATCGAGGTATTTCCGAATCTTTTCCTTGTCAACTGGAAGTATCCGGGCAAAGAATGCAAATGTGTTCGGATGATTAACCCAAGTCCGCAAGATGTTGGGGAACTGATGCAAAAGAAGCTGATCGGTTTTAACTGTCGTCGATATGATAATCATATCCTTTATGCCAGATATCTCGGAAAGAGCATCGAAGAACTTTATGATATCAGTCAGGCAATCATTTCTGGCGATCGAAATGCGATGTTTGGGCAAGCATACAATGTGAGTTACACGGATGTCTATGACTTTTCGAGCACGAAGCAGAGTTTGAAGAAATTCGAGATTGATCTTGGAATTCACCATCAAGAGCTTGGCTTACCTTGGGATCAGCCTGTGCCCGAAGACAAATGGCAGTTGGTTGCTGAGTATTGTGACAACGACGTTATTGCAACGGAGGCTGTTTGGAATGCTCGGCAGGCGGATTTCGTGGCTAGAGAGATCCTTGCAGATATCGCAGGTGGAACAGTGAATGACACGACAAATCAGCTGACTGCCCGATTGATATTCGGAAATGTTAAAAATCCTCAGAGTTCTTTCGTTTATCGCAATCTGGCAGATCCTATTCAACTGCCGGATGATTCTCCGGAAAAGGATTTTCTTAAAGCAAACTTTTCTGAGATGATGAGGGAGCCTTTCGGCGAAGCAAAAAGTGATCTTCCGTATTTTCCAGGATACGATTTCAAGAAAGGCTCAGGGCATGAACTATATAAGCTCGTAGGGTTTAATTGGGATGGACGCGATCCTGAAAGCATAGAACCTGATATTGTGAAGAAACCAACATCCTCGTATGGCGGCTTTGACCCTGGTGAAGGAGGATTCGTATGGGCCAAACCCGGAATGTATGGTCGAACAATTACATTTGACGTGGCCAGTATGCACCCGCATAGTATTACGAGCGAGTATCTATTTGGCCAATACACCGTGGTATTCAACGACTTGCTTAATACACGAATCGCGATCAAACATAAAGATTTCGAGAAGGCCGGAAAGATGTTTGGTGGAAAGCTGGCCAAGTATTTGACTGACCCGGCCAAAGCTAAGCAGCTGTCGCAGGCGCTCAAGATTGCGATCAATTCGGTATACGGTTTGACCGCTGCGCACTTCGACAATGCGTTCCACGATCCACGCAATATCGATAACATCGTTGCCAAGCGCGGCGCGTTGTTCATGATCGACCTGTTGAATTATGTTCATGAGCGTGGCGGAGAAGTTATCCATATCAAGACCGATTCGATTAAAGTGCTTAATCCGTCTCCGGAATTGCAGAAAGAGATTATCGCTTTCGGTAAACGGTATGGGTACGATTTCGAGATTGAGCACATCTTCGAGAAAATCTGTTTGGTCAATAATGCAGTTTATATTGCTAAATTGGCTGAGGATGATCCTGAAGCGCCTGGACAGTGGACGGCGACCGGTAAGCAGTTTGCGGAACCGTATGTGTTCAAGACCCTGTTCTCGAAAGAACCCATTGTGTTCAATGATTATTGTCAGACCAAGAGCGTCAAGACCGCTATCTATCTGGATTTTGACGAGAATCTTGGAGAGGACGAGCATAATCGGATATTCATCGGTAAATGTGGCCAATTCTGTCCTGTTCTTCCGGGAACAGGCGGTGCGAGACTGGTTAGGGATTCCGGCGAAAAGTTTGATTCTGTAACGGGAACCAAGGGTTATAGATGGCGAGAAGCCGAATTTCTGCGGGAACTGAAAAAGGAGGACACGGTAGATGAATCCTATTACCGAAAACTGGTCGATGAGGCAGTTGCAAGCTTATCAAGATTTGGTGACATCGAATGGTTCCTTGGAGAAAGCATCGGAGGGCCAAGGGATGAATAAGCTTTCAGATTTGCCCCGAGCTAAAGAGCATGTAAACCACCCCGAACACTACAAGACAGGGAAGTTTGAGTGCATTGATATTATGGCGGAGACGCAGGGTATCGATGCCGTGCAAAGTTTCTGCGTCTGTAATGCATTTAAGTACCTCTACCGTCATAAAAAGAAGAACGGAACAGAAGATATTTCAAAGGCAATCTGGTATCTGAATAAGTACCTTGAGCTTGAAAAGGAGAAGAAGCATGAGAACGTTTAATGGCAACAATGTCAATGAGAGCACAATCGAGATCGAACATAGTATGTATCAAGGCAGACCGTATACAAATGTTGTAGTGAAGAATGCCTGTATCATGTTTACGAATTTTGCGGGAGAACCGGATCGTTTCGGTCTTGCTGGAAGACCGCAATTCAATCTAGTTTTGTCTAAGGAAGCGGCAGATGATCTTCGCGCTGATGGATGGAACATCCGTGTTATGCCTGGTCGCGAGGAAGGCGAAGAACCGACTTACATGACAAATATTAACGTATCGTTTTCGGATGATGGACGTCGCGATCCGACGATTAAGCTCTATTCCTCTCTTGACGGTAAGAAAGTGTGTCGCCGTCTGACTGCTGAAACGGTAAGTAAGCTAGACGCTATTCGGCTTGAACGGATTAACCTTCGCATTGGTAGCTTTAATTACAACGGGGATCGTTACACCATGAAGGGATATCTGCATGAGTTCCAAGCGGTTCAGAGAGCCGAACGAACCACCTTTGACGATGACTACGCCGATTATCAGGAAGATGACGACGTATTCTGATTTATATCCGCATCAGCAAAAAGCGATTGAGGAATTGAGAGACGGCTGTATTCTTTGCGGAGGCGTAGGTTCAGGAAAGAGTAGGACCTCTCTTGGATATTTTATGTGGAAAAGCTGCGGGTTTGACGAGAATCTTGAGCATCCGGTAAAGCCGAAGGATCTGTATATCATCACTACTGCTCGGAAGCGCGATACGCACGAGTGGGATGATGAGTGCCGATTCTTCGGCCTTTCTTTTTTGCCTCAGGAGAGCAGAGCTGGCATAAAAGTAACCGTAGACAGCTGGAACAACATCGGGAAATACGCCAATGTCGAGGACGCATTCTTCATATTTGACGAACAGCGAGTTGTTGGAAGTGGCGCATGGGTCAAAGCATTCCTCAAAATTGCTAAGAAGAACTTTTGGATTTTGCTGTCTGCTACACCCGGTGATACTTGGACAGATTATATTCCAGTTTTTATTGCTAACGGCTTTTATAAGAATCGAACGGAGTTTATCAATGAGCACATCATCTATAAGAGATTCGCCAAATATCCACAGATTGATCGTTACGTTGGAACAAAGCGGCTTGAGCAACTGCGCAAACGACTGATCGTTGAAATGCCTTTTGAGAGGAATACCATCCAGCATCATGAAGTAATTTATACGGGGTATGATATTCAGAAGTACAACATGATTATAAAAAGGAGATGGAATCCATATGAGAACGAGCCAATCCAAGAGGTCGCTGCCCTTTGCTATTTGCTTCGAAGAGTGGTCAACGAAGACATGGATCGGATACATACTGTACAGGAGATATTGTCCGCCCGTGGCTCTGCCATTATATTTTACAACTTTGACTATGAATTGGAATTACTCAAGGCTACCCTTAGCGATGAGGTCGAAGTTCGAGAATGGAATGGGCACAAGCATGAGAAAATCCCTCTCGGAAAAAGATGGGCGTATCTTGTCCAATATACTGCGGGTGCGGAAGGATGGAACTGTACGCAGACGAACACAATGATATTCTATAGTCAGAACTATAGCTATAAAACTATGATTCAGGCAGCCGGAAGAATTGACCGAATGAATACCCCGTACAAAGACCTGTACTATTACCATTTGAGAAGCCGAGCCAAGATCGATACAGCGATTGCCAACACGCTGAAAATGAAGAAGAACTTTAACGAAAAGGCTTTTGTTGGAGCATAACCCTCGCGTAGAAAACATATGCTATAATAGAGGAGATAGAATACGACTTTTATATTCTATCGTTGGAGATGGAAACATCTCCTTTTATTTTTCGCAAAGGAGGAGATCGGATGTCTCCCAAAGAGAGCGCGTTTCAGAGCAGTCTGATCCGAGAGCTGAAAAGCATGTTCCCTGGAAGCGTTGTCCTGAAGACTGATGCAACTTATATTCAGGGCTTTCCCGATCTCCTTATTCTTTATAACGACAAGTGGGCGCTTCTCGAATGCAAAAAAGATGCCAAAGCGGGTCATCAACCGAACCAAGACTATTATGTTTCAAAAATGGATAATTTGAGCTTTGCTCGTTTTATCTATCCCGAAAACAAAGAGGAGGTACTTTGTGCATTACAAGCAGCATTTGGCGATTGAAGGCAAACATGCCATCATTAGCCCAAGTAATTATCATTGGGTAGACAAAGATAATCTCAATGATATTCTGACAGCCAAGCTGAAAGCCTACTATGCAACCGAACTTGGAACAGCCGTCCATTTGTATGCAAAGGATCGGATTCAAGCCCATATTAAGCTGACTAAATCTGAAAAGAATGGCGTGTTGTTTTCTTTAATTCGAGATCAGCGGATTCCCCGTCGAGCGATTGACATCGATTATATTTTTCCGAATTTGATGAATTATGTAAATGATGCCATTGCTCTAAGAATGGACCCCGAAATTGTGCTGGCTTACAGTTCGGTGGCTTTTGGAACAGCAGATACGATCAAGTTTGAAAATGATATTCTTCGCATCCATGATCTCAAAACAGGTCTTAGTCCTGTATCTATGAAGCAGCTTGAGCAATATGCTGCGCTGTTCTTCTTGGAGTACGGCGAAATCGAAGATGCGCACCCGGAGCATACGCAAGTCGAATTGCGGATCTATCAAAACAATGATGTTCAGGTTCTACAACCAGAGCCCGACAGAATACTATCAGTAATGGACCAGATCGTATACGCAAGCGATTTTGTCCAGAAGCAACTTATGGAGGGTTAAAGTTATGGACGATCGAAAACTTATTGGGCAAGAAGAAACCGATGAGCTCGAACACTACGGAACCCCTCGACATAGCGGAAGATATCCTTGGGGATCTGGCGAGAATCCCTATCAGAGAAACGGAAACTTTGTTTCGCATGTTACGAAGTTGCGGAAAAACGGACTCAGTGAGAAACAGATCGCGGATAGCATGGAAATGACCACCAGTCAGCTTCGCGCCAAGCTATCCATTGCAAAAGCCGAAATCCGAAAAGAAGAATCGGCAATGGCTTGGAAGTTGAAAGAAAAAGGATATTCCAATGTCGCCATTGGCCAACGCATGGGTAAGAATGAAAGTTCTGTTCGTGCATTGCTCGATCCGCATCTCAAAGAGCGGAACAACATGACAAACGCACTGGCTGACCAACTTAAAGCTGCGGTAGATGAGAAAAAATATATCGATGTCGGCAGCGGAACAGAGCATCAGTTTGCTATGCCGGTAAGCTCTACAAGAATGCGAACAGCCATCGCTCTACTTGAGCAGCAAGGATATAAAATCCAATACGTTCAGGTCGATCAGATGGGCACGAATAACAAAACAAGTATCAAAGTCCTAACTAAAAATGATGTCGGGTATAAAGAACTTGTTGATAACAAAGAAAAAATCAGTCTCCCGACAAATTTTTATATGGAGGATAATGGTACTAGAGCTAGAGCTCTTGAACCGCCAGTCTCTATTGACAGCAAGCGAGTCTATGTGAACTATACAAATGATGACGGAACGGGTGGTGCCCAAAAAGACGGCCTAATTGAGCTTCGCAGAGGAGTGCCTGATATTTCTCTTGGTAATGCTAATTATGCTCAGGTTCGAATTGCTGTTGACGGAAATAAGTATATGAAGGGCATGGCTGTCTACTCAGACGATATTCCCGATGGCTATGATATAATCTATAATACAAACAAAACGAGAGATAAATCGGAAAAAGTCTTCAAAAAGATGGAAAAGGACCCGGTAAATCCATTTGGTGCAACTATCAAAATGGATGACCAGCTCGTTCGTGCTCAACGGCATTATATCGATCCCAAAACAGGAGAAGAGAAATTATCGGCGCTTAATATTGTCAATGAAGAAGGAAACTGGAATGAATGGAGCAAATCCCTTTCGTCGCAGGTACTTTCTAAACAGACATACGCATTAGCTAAAAAACAACTTGGGCTCGCGTATGATGCCAAGGCAGAAGAATTCAAAGATATTCTTGCTACCACGAACCCCGCAGTTAAGAAACAGTTGCTCGATAGTTTTGCCGACGATTGTGATGCTGCCGCTGTACACTTAAAGGCTGCCGCTTTACCGAGACAAAGAACACAGGTCATTCTTCCATCTCCGGACATTCCGGAAAAAGAGATCTATGCGCCTAATTTTCATGATGGCGAGAGCGTTGTTTTAATCAGATTTCCACATGCGGGAAGGTTCGAGATTCCAGAATGTGTAGTCAATAATAGCGAATCGAGTGCAGGCAGAAAGATCATAGGAAACAATCCCATTGACGCTGTTGTCATTAACGCGAAGACAGCAGAAAAGCTAAGTGGCGCGGATTTTGATGGAGATAGTGTTCTGGTCATTCCGAATAATGACGGAAAAATGAAGACCGCTCCTGCTCTGCAAGGCTTAAAAAATTTCGATCCTAAGGAAGCCTATCCTAAGTATCCTGGAATGCACGTCATGACAGATCAGGAAAAAGGACGAGAGATGGGAATGATTACCAATCTCATCACAGATATGAGCCTTCAGAACCCTACTCCTGATGAATTAGCTAGAGCTGTTCGGCATTCAATGGTCGTTATTGATGCAAAAAAGCACGAGCTGAATTATCAACAGTCGTATAAAGATAACGACATCGCAGAGCTAAAGATTAAGTACCAAGGCAAAGCTAAATCGGGAGCTTCTACATTACTTTCAAAAGCGAGTAGCACAGAACGAGTGCCAGATCGCAAAGACGGAATCGTTGTAAAAGATAAAGAAACCGGAAAGAAGAAGAAAATCTACATCGATTCCGAAACCGGCGAAAAGCTTTACACCGAAACAGGAGAAACGTATAACAAGCCAGTTAAAAATACAAAGACTGGCGAAGTCAAGCGCGACGCAGATGGAAAACCAATATACAAAGAGACGCCCAAGACTCTCGAAAGCACTAAGATGTACGAGACGAAGGACGCCTTTTCTTTATCTTCTGGAACCGTCATGGAAAGCGCGTATGCAGTACATGCGAATAAATTGAAAGCACTCGCAAATGAAGCTAGAAAAGAAAGTTTGAGCGTAAAGCCTTTAAAATACAATCCCTCCGCAAAGCAAGCCTATGCTCAGGAAGTAGCAAGTCTTAACGCCCAACTCAACGAAGCACTAAAGAACGCGCCACTAGAACGTCAAGCCCAGCTTCTTGCCAATTACAACTTTAAAGCCAAGATGGATGCAAATCCTGAATACAGGCAGGATGCCGATAAAGTAAAGAAGATCAAAGGACAATCTTTGACAGAAGCGCGTCTTCGAGTAGGCGCAAAGAAAACGCGTATTAAGATTACGCCAAAAGAATGGGAAGCCATTCAAGCTGGCGCAATTACACACAACAAACTCACCCAAATTCTAAAGAATGCAGACATGGATGTCGTAAAATCCTATGCGATGCCGAGAAATAGTTCGGTCATGCCTGCTGCTAAAATTGCAAGAGCTAAACGATTGAGTGCAAACGGCTACACAAATGATGAAATTGCCAGTTTTTTAGGTGTCTCAGCAAGCACTGTTATTCGTGCTCTTAACGATAACTTACCTAAATCTTAAAGAAAGGAGCTCAAGATGGCGGAAATTACAAAAACAAAAGAAGTTTGGGTAACAACTAAAGACAATCCATTTGATCCATTTACGCAATTCGATGATTGGATTCGCTTTGATGAAGATCATGGCTACAATACTTGCCAGCTTATTGATCGTCATCTTGTTACATCTCAAGAACTCAGTCAAGCGGATCAAGAAAGTGATCTTGATGAAGCAATTCGATGGATTCTTGAGCTCGATCCCACCGACAATTACAAGAGAGTGGTCCGGGAAGTCTAAAACATTCCCATGAGCGACAGGGGGGAGGGGGTCTCCAAAAACAGCACCCCCTCTCAAAT
>OGQM01000194.1_pt1 | contig 64541 bp, 46 predicted proteins | sample 1553191 | NCBI WGS metagenome assembly OGQM01 (sample SAMEA2579954, study PRJEB22360) | human gut metagenome | biome: human gut; feature: human-associated habitat; material: faeces | place: Denmark | collected 2008/2010 | reverse complement strand
TTGCAGGAAAATCACGGGGGGACCAAAAAACCCACCTGCCACAACATTGATATCTCTCTGTCTTTTTTTTGCAAGAGATGAGCTGCTTTTTTTCATCTGGTACTCCTCCTTTCTGCATTGATTTTTTATAGGCGATTGCGAAACTCTTCCGGAGTCGGTTTAGAATTTGCTCTCACTCCGGAAGAGTTTCGCAATCGCCTGTTGATATTTTATGAATCAGGGTAAAAAGGGAGCCGCTGCGTCACCAGCAGCAGCCCCTTTGTATGACTTTTTAAATTATTCCTGCTCTGCAAGATAGTCCTGCATTGCCGTCTGGAAGGTCTTTCCTGCCTCTTCCGGTGTTGTGGTCAGACCAAACAGTTCCTGGCAGCTATCCAGATGAGCCTGTGCTACTGCCGGCGGCAGATACTGGTCATACCAGAGCTGTACGGAAGATGCGCCTGTTGCAGCATCCAGAATCTGTTTTGTAACACCGTCTGTTACCAGATCACCTGCATTCTTTGTCGGCGGAATCTTGCCAACTTCAACCATCAGATCCAGAGCGCCTTCGGATGAATAGTAGCTTGCACATTCGAATGCAGCTTTCAGTTTTTCGCCTGTACAGTTAAAGGATACGAACTGGTCACCGATGGTACCAATCTGGATGGATGCGTCTGCATCAGATCCGTCAACTGCAGGGAAGGAGAACCAGCCAATCTTCTCATAGAATTCCGGGCTGTCGGATGAGAAGGTTCCTGTATACCAGGAGCCGCAAAGCAACATAGCTGCTGTTTCCTGATACATCAACTGTTTTGCCTGCCCGTCATCCTCACTCAAGGAGTTAACACCTTCCGGGAAGTAGTTCTTGTTTACCCACTCCTGAATCTTCTCGCCTGCGTACTGGAAGCACTCATCTTCAAATGTACCTGTTCCTGCAACTGCATCCTGGAACGGTTTCAGACCGCCCTTTCTTGCTGCCAGACACTGGAAGTACATGGAACCTGTCCACTTTGGTGCATTTGCCAGTGCGAATGGTGTAATGCCTTCTTCAACAAACTTATCACAGATTGCTTCCAGTTCGGAAACAGTTGTCGGAACTTCCATATTGTACTTCTCAAACATCTCTTTGTTATAGAAGATACCTGCCAGAGATACGTTATAGGTAGGTACGGCATACAGTTTTCCATTATATGTTGCCTGTGCAAGCGCTGCATCCATATAGATATCCTTCAGACCATACTCTTCATACAGATCATCCAGAGGCTGTGCAAAACCGGAATCGATATACTCATTCATCGGACCGCCGGACCAGCTGGTGTACATATCCGGGCATTCTCCGGAACTCATGGCAATTACAAGTTTCTCTTTGTAATTATCATTCTGGGTAGGAACATACTCTACCGTATATCCTGACTCTGTATTCTTATTGAACTCATCTACCGCATACTGTAAAGCTTCCTTGTCAGCTCCCTCGGTTCCGATATTCCAGTATGTAATGACTTTATCGTCATCACTGCTTTCATTTCCCTTGTTGCTTGTGCTTGCTGTGGAGTTATCAGATGTACTCTTGGATGATGCTTCAGAACCATCTCCACATGCTGCCATAGATAAACTCATGGTTGCTGCCAATGACAATGCCATCAATTTCGCTGCTCTTCTTTTCATTATCATTTCCTCCCGTTTTATGTTTTGCTTCTTTCGTTTTGATAGATTTATCATACCACGATGTTTTTAATATCGGAATTTAATAAAGTTACCAAAATCTATAATTTTCTTACCCGATAGCAAAGATGATTCTATCCTTATTTTACTCCTGTATATCTCCCATCTGTCTTCTCCAGCTCATACTCTTTATAGATAAAGTAATCAAAATCCGCCGGGATTCTGGTACCCAGTCCATCAACACTCATCATACCGACAAATGCCCCTGTAAACGCCGCATCATACACCGCCTTGATATATTCATCTGATAATTTCGCAGAGTCAAAGACATACGGTGCCTCAAGCCAGTTTTCCCCGTCAAAGGAATATACATACCGATAAGAGATTCCCCGCACTTCCACTTTCAGATAAACGTATGCTGCATCCTCTGGAACCGGAACCGGATTTTCTCCATACACGCTGAAGGTTTTGCCCAGATCCGTGCTGACAACATCGATCACACGTCCATACTTTTCATTCCAGGTAATCTGAATACAGGACCAGTTCTGTGTATTATAGTAACAGGTCAGACCTGCAAACTGCTGAATCGTCTTAGGAACATAATCCACCTTAACTTCCGCATCAAAGTTAAAGGACTGCCATCTTCTGGCAATATGCGCCTGTTTAAACGTAGATGCCAGTGACTGATGTCCATATAATCTCAGATGACCCGGTCGGTCTTTCAAAGATACCACATCTTCTCCAAGGGGAATTCTGAGACTCTGGAAATTGATATTCAACTCTGCGCTGTCAAAGTCATCTTTCTCCGGACACGTGGGTTCCCAGATGTGTTCTGAAGCATCTTTCGGCGCATCAACCTGGGCAAGTCCGTTGTGACCGCCTACGATGTGAGGCCAGCCTTCCTCATCCCACTCTACTTTCTGGATCGCGGTTTCTCTTCCAAGGGGACACCAGCCTCTGGGGTCTACAATAGATTCCGTGCTGTGATGCAGCGGACGTCCGGTCAGATGGGCAAAATACCACTCTCCTGTCTTTGTTGACATCAAGGAACCATGACCTGCTTTCTGTATTGGATGATACGGTGCATCCAGTGTTGTCAGGAATGGGGTACCCGGCTGGGTCTCAAATTCACCCCGCAGCTTTTTTGCCCTTGCCACACGCTCCTGATGTGCATATACCGTTCCACCCTGGGCAACAAACAGATAATAATAGCCATTCCATTGATACAGATGAGGACCTTCTGTAAACTTATCCTCTGTTCCCTTGTAGATCACCCAGGGTTCTCCGATCAGTTTTCCTTCTTCTTCCGAAAATTCCGTACACATGATTCCGTAGAATGGATGATGATAGCTCCGCGGATCCCAGTATTGGTTAATCAGATACTTTCTTCCATCCTCGTCATGAAAGAGGGAAGCATCAAATCCCGCAGTATTCAGTACAATCGGATCGGACCACGGGCCCCGGATATCTTCCGCAGTAATCAAATAGTTGATACAATCCTTAAATGATCCGTCAGTTACTTTTACATCCGTATAAATCAAATAAAATTTTCCATTCCAGTACGTTAAATCCGGCGCCCAGATTCCGCCTGAATCCGGATTACCAGTCATATCCAGAAGTCTGGTTTCATTTAACGGATGGGTAATTAACCTCCAATGGACCAGATCCTTGGACTCATGAATCTGAACCCCCGGCCACCATTCAAAGGTGGAAGTAGCTATGTAATACGTATCTTCGACTCTTACGATACTTGGATCCGGATTAAAACCTTTCAAAATAGGATTTTGAATCTTCATTTTCTCTTCTCCTCTCTTTACGCTGTTCCAAATTTCAGCATCTCTTACAATGATTATGATGTTGAGGTCAAAAGGTATTTTGACCCCTATGATACACGGATTGCTCCGCATTTCATGGTATCATAATTATAAGAAAATATTGTTCCTTAAGATATCAAATATCATGTCAGGTTTCTATAAAAATCTTAACTTTTTCTTTTTTCCGGAAGAATAAATGATAGATTCCAAAGTTGAAATGCTGGGGAATCACTGGTATATTTTTTGTTTTCCCATCATATCTTTTATAGAGAATGCAAAAGGAGTGTACTGTCTATGAGTTCAAAAACCAAAATCGTCGTATTACATATGAAAGAAGTGATTTATACCGCAATCTTTCTTCTGCTTGCCCTCGTGACCATGATTCTGCTTTTTGTCATGTTTGGCAGTAAAGATTCCAAAGAAACAAGTGCAGCCTCTCCGGCTTCCGTCACTGAAACTCTTTATACTCCAGGCGTCTATACGGCTTCCATCGAATTGAATGGCAACTCATTTGACGTACAGGTGACAGTAGATAAAGATCATATCAATTCCATTGAATTGATCAATTTGAGTGAAGTTACCACAGCCATGTATCCTCTGATGGAACCCACACTGGAGGATATTGCAAGCCAGATCTATACGACACAGTCCACGGAGAATATTACGTATTCCGATGATAATAAATATACTTCGATGCTGCTGTTGGAGGCGGTGAAGACGGCTTTGGATAAGGCGAAGGTTTCTTAGTGACCCCTCGGGAGAGCGGAAAACAACAGTGCCGGGTCCGCGGAGCGTACGGCTACGGGCAGGGTGCGGTTTCGGAGTTCAAGAGTATCTAAACGTCTGAAAATTTTGCTAAATACGCGTCACAAGATAACAAACTCGCTACGCTCAGACAGTGTTATCTTGTGACGCAACGCAAAATCTCCAGGCGTTAAGATACTTAGAACTCCTGCAAATGCACCCTGCCCGTAGCCGTACGCTCCGCGGACCCGGCACTGCTGTTTTCCGTCTGGCAATTCTTCTTTTTACGCTATTATAAATCTAAACGATTCTATTCATTCTTTTTTTCATTGTATTTACATGGTTCTATTGAAGTTTATTATAAAAAAAGCAGCTATCCTCTATGCACCTGGAGGATAGCTGTGTAACTAAAAATTACTCACATCCGATAGCAATCATCAGACTGTTTATGTCTCTTGATTACTTCTAAGCAGACTATACAAAGGGTACTTGTTTTTTGCAGGTACCCTTTTGTTTTTTTCAACCCCAGATTTTGATGCGGTTATATCCTTCTTTCAGATTTTCCAGAGGACCAACTGTGGGTCTGGTTTTTCTCGGATTATTATTGTAATCGGTATCCAGAGTGATGGGTGCGCCGGTGGGATCTTCGTAGGCGGCTTCCACGATGCGGACCATACCCAGTTTTTCAGTTGTGATAATTTCTGTATTCAGATCGAAAAGACCGGGATCGGCATCCAATTCCAGATAGGTCTCTTCTCCTTCTGTTATGATTTTCACCTGTGGGTCAGCCGGACTTTTATAGTTTTCCTGTTCCCTTGCAAATGCAGGAGCGCCTTTTAAGTAACAGTTTCCGTTGATATAGACGGGTTGTTTTACAAGGGCAAACATCTCATGATCTCCGTTTCCGTGAGAAGTGACTTCTTCCACATATTCGTCCATGGATGTTGGACAGCCATCGTAGCCGGCGGTTCCGTTTTGGGATTGATCGGTATAAGTCTCGGTTTCTCCAAGGAAGATATTCTGGTACAGGCGGTCATCGGCGCTGAATACAACGGCAGTTCCTGCAACTTCTGTAGAGTGAGGAAAATGATACGGAGTGGCACGGTCAAGGACTTCCTCACGGCGCATGGTTCCGCAGCACAGGTTTGCAACATAAGCTCCGCCCTGGGCAATGTTATCAAAATTGTAATCGGATGCAAAGATATTATTATCCACCAGATAAGGACCATGGGTTACTTCCACCATCAGGTCGCGGTCATTGTTGTAGTACAGATTTTTGCTGACACGGGTTCCCTGTGCCTGCCAGTCCAGCCAGGTTCCCAGCGTGCAGTCGTGAATATTGTTCTGCATAATCTGCACGTCAATTGCCGCATGGAGCTTGATTCCGGCTATCTCATAACCAAAATATTCATGTTTTACGGCTATATTGTAAATATGGTTCTTGTAAATCTGACTGAATACACATCCCATATGTCCCACGATACCGTTCTGTCCGCAGTCATAGATCACATTATTGCGGATGATATGGGAACCGATGGTTTCCTTGCTCCATCCGATCTTGCGGGCACGGAATACCGCTTCCATCTGGTACTGATAACCTGGTTTACGATGGGTTCTGGTACAGAGATTATGTCCGGTGGATGCTTCTTTTCCAATACTGATTCCACTGCATTTTGCATCATGAATCGTATTATTCTCGATGATCCAGCCCTTGCTCCAATTTACACCCAAAAGTCCCGGCTGATCTGCGGTAGGGGGCGTCCATGGACAGGCTGCCTGTGCCATCTCAAATCCCCGGACCGTAATATAATTTCTTCCGGTTTTTGCAGGATAAAAACAGCTTCGGCGCACATTGATTTCCACCAGTTCCGCGTTTGGATCAGCCCCCTGGAAATTTGCATAAATAGTCGTATTGTTATCATCCACTTGGGCATACCACTGATATAAGGTACGTTCCGGATGGGGAATCTTTTCTGCGTGCTTTGTCCATGGCGGGTTATAGCCTTCCGTGCGCATCACAGGATTCTTCACTTCATCCAGTGACAATGCTTCAAAAAAAGAAACTCCGTTGAGGTAGACATCACCTGTATGCAGTACATCGGAATCCGGATAGATCAGCCAGTCTCCCCCCAACGTCTCCCGATATGGATTATAATGTCCAAACAAGGTATTGGGGATGACTGCTTTCCACATATCCCCTTCCACCAATTCCCAGTTTTGAATCCTCTCCGAACCTTTGATCACAACTTTTTCACCTTCTGCTGCCTGATAGGTAATACGGTTGGTATCGCTCGTCCCTCCGTGGGCAGGCTTTACCCACTCCCGATATTCTCCTTCATGGACAATGATCGTATCTCCAGGCATCGCAAGCTTTGCTGCCTGCGAAATCGTCCGAAACGGCTGTTCCTTACTTCCCTGTCCGCAGTCACACCCATAGACTGCCACATGATATTCTCTATTCATTCCATTACCTCCACAATACATCCGATATTTCGTTACTGTTCTCAAGTTCTTAACTACCTTTTGTCGGCAGATCAATAACGTTTTCCACTTTCATTATATCGGGACGATACTTTTTCCACAATATAAATTTTGTGGGCATCTTCTCGAAAAATGTGTTCTCCGTTTTCAGACACATGTGTAAAGTTCATGCAGTCTTTATGCCGACCGCCGTCCATGAACCATCATTTTATCTGATACAGCAGGAATTTGAGTTATTTATATACACTGCGGCACCAGTACTCGGATTGTCCTCATTTTCTGCCCACAGCAGATTATATTTATTATTGTTCAAAAAGAAATCACACACATTCCACATTTCCGGCGAAACAACAATAATTTCAGGAGGCTCTTCTTCCAATTCTCTCCAATACTCCTCCAGAATATATGGTGCAATCATCCCTATAGGAGATTGATACGAATATTTTGTAGCCGGAATCCTTTCACTTCGTACATAAATAATATTCCAATTTCCAAACACCGAAATTTTCTCTTCCGGAGAAGTATACTTTTCAATATATGAGCATATAGTTTTAACTGTATCAGATTCACGCTGAACGTCCCTGTTCATATATCGGATAATTCCAGCTTCAAAAATGGTTACCCCTTTCGGTAAAATAGTAATAAGAAAACATGTTGCAATAATAAAAACAACTATTTTTCCAAGAGGCTTCTTAATGTAAATTTTAAGCAAAGAGGCAATTTTTCCCAAAACCTTCTTAATACAAATTTCGAGCAAAGAAGCAATCGGGAAGGCAACTGCAGGAACAAGCACCATCCCATAATGGGGATATTCCATACCGGAAATAGAGATTAACAGTAATGTTGCAAACAAGTAGCATGTATAAATTCCATATAAAAATCTATCTCTGATCATAAACATAAACACTGAAATTATGATAGCCAAAAGAATGATTGGTCTTTTGAAAAATGCAAAAAAAGAAGAAATACATCTTTCTCTCATGCCTGCCGAAACATATGCCTGATTAAAAGTAATATAATCGTACCAGAAATCTTGAAAAGCATGATTGTTCAAATGCCAAACCATCACGGGAATAATTATTATCAAAAAACCAATCAGGAAAAAAATGATAAATCTTCTAAGTTCTTTATAATTTTTATCCAAAATACTTTTTCCCAAAATAGCCACACAAAATACAAGCCATACTGAAATCATATTGATACGAAGCAGACATGTTCCTCCCATGGCAAAGCCACAAAAAATGAGCCGACGCGTATTAACCTTTTGATTAAGCAAGTAATCCAGAAAGATAAAAAGCGAGATCCCAATAAGAGGCATTGCATACTCTTCTACAAGATTTCCCCCGTCAAAGAAGTCCGATAACAAAGCAATTGTTACCAGAAGTATTCCACATGACCATATTTTCCCGCACTTTAATCTTGCAATTTTATATATTGCAATAAATGTAAAAAATATTGTCGGCACTTCGAGAAACCATACCCCACCGTATGTAGATATACGCCTTCCTATCCAATTGATAATATATATAAGTGGACCTTTATGATCAAATGTGTCTCTATATGGTACATAACCATTATCCATCATTAACGCAATTGTCTGAAATACACTTGAATCAATTCCTGCATCGGCTCTATTCCATATATGTAAAGGACTCTTAAGTAAGAAGACAAACGTAATTAAAAAAATAAAGCCTGACAAACATATAAACTCTAAGTATTCTTTTCTGAAAACCGCTTTTTCATTATTCAATCTTTTTTTGATATCCATCTCAGTCTTCCGTCTCCTTCTTAAGTCTGCTGAAATTGTGCAGAGCCTTCCACGTTTCTTTTGTTCAATTTAGTTCGTATCTTCTGATTTTCCATCACCTTTGTGGGCAAAAAATCATTCATTCACTTCCATCCGCATTCCAACAGATTTATCGGATAACCTAAATCGCACTACTATCATAACCCTTTACGGGCAGATATGCAATCTTTATTTTTGTCATACCGACTTTTGTGGGCAAAAATAGGCTAGTGTACTGACCTGTTCACTAGCATCATACGCTGTATGTGCATTTAAAAACTAACTAAATGCTATTGCCTATCATATTATAATAAAAAATCATACGATGGTAATTATGGATGTCACGAGCAATTCTATTTGAGTCTCTTATTCTGGTCACTGCGCTTTCCGTAGATGCTTTTGTGGCCTGTTTTGCATATGGTACCAATAAAATCAGGATTCCACTTTTATCCGCAGCCGTACTGGACGGAATTTCCAGTGGAATCCTGTTTCTCTTTTTACTCGCCGGCAGTATCATCGGTCCGCTTCTGCTGGAACCAGTAGTAAAGCTCTTCTGCTTTGCCGTTTTGTTTGGACTTGGAATCGTAAAACTCTTCGATAGTTCTCTGAAAGCACTGATTCGAAAAAACGGACAGACTACACCTCAGCTTTCTTTTTCTTTCCTGAAATTTCGGTTTATCCTGACCGTCTATGCCGATCCCAATAAAGCTGACACAGACGCAAGCAGCAGTCTTTCTCCGAGGGAGGCCGTTTCTCTGGGTACCGCCTTGTCTTTAGACAGCGCTGCCGTAGGCTTTGGAGCAGGTATTCTGCCGCTTCATGCAGGATGGACTGCACTATTCTCTCTGACGGTGGGCGCATGTGCCATCTTTTCCGGCTGCTTTCTGGGAAATCAGGTGGCAAAGCGAAGCTCCCTAAATCTGTCCTGGCTCAGTGGTCTTCTGCTGATTCTCCTTGCCTTTCTGAAATTTCTTTGATTCGCCGTCTCTTGGGTGAATCCAGGAGGTTGGATCCAGCAAAAACACCTCGTGGGCAAGAAGGGGCATGGAGGAAAGAAAAATCAGATTCAGCCACTCTGCAACAGAAAGATGTACCGTCTCAAATACAACATTAAAATACGGAATCTCAGTCACAGAAATCTGCAGCGCCAATCCCAGGAAAAATGCAGCAATCATCAGCTTATTGGACAGCGGATGGTTACAGAAAAACGACTTTTCAATATTCCGCATCCCTACTGCATGGAACAATTCCGATATCCCAAGTACCGTAAAGGCATACGTCTGGGCGCGGATCAGAATCTCCCCATGTGCCAGAGAAGCCCGCAGGTTCCCAAGGGTAACTGCCGCACCCTGACTGTTCAGCCAGGCGTACGGTACGCTGAAAAACGCAATCAGGCTGACCGCTGCGATCAGGCAGCCATAGAACAACGTACAGAACAGACCTCCCCCCGCAAACAGGCTTTCCCTGGAGCTGCGGGGTGGTTTCTGCATCAGAAGTTTTCTGTCGTTTTCATCCACTCCAAGCGCCAATGCCGGAAGAGAATCCGTGATCAGATTCACCCACAGGATATGACTGGCTTTCAACGGAGAACCAAGACCTGCAATCACTGCAAGAAACATTGTGATAATTTCACCGAAATTAGAAGACAGCAGGAAAAGCACCGACTTTTTGATATTTTCATAGATGCCCCGTCCTTCCTCGATTGCACGTTCTATCGTGGCAAAATTATCGTCTGTCAATATAATATCAGCAGCATTCTTTGCCACATCTGTTCCGCATTTTCCCATAGCAATTCCGATATCGGCAGCTTTCAGAGACGGAGCATCATTGACACCGTCCCCGGTCATGGCCGCCACATTGCCATTGGCACGAAAAGCTTTTACGATCCGAACCTTGTGCTGCGGGGAAACCCTGGCAAATACGCGCAGGTCTTCACATCTTTCCCTCAGCTTCTCATCCGGCATACGCTCCAGTTCTTCGCCGGTAATGCAGGCCTTCATGGAATCGGTGATTCCAAGCTGTTTTGCGATGGCATATGCTGTATCTACATGATCCCCGGTGATCATAACTGTCTTTACCCCTGCCTGCCGGAATAGAGAAATCGCCTGAGCCGCTTCCTCACGCGGCGGATCTATCATACCTGCCAAACCCAGAAACACCAGATGATTTTCTTCCGGAGAGGCCGCTTCCGGGCGCATGGCAAGCCCCAGTACACGCAGTGCCTGACTGCTCATCTCCTCCATGGCAGTTTGAATCTTCCGCCGATCCTCACCGCTGATATCGGTGATCTTACCATTCTTCCATATACGAGTACAGTGTTTCAGCAGGACGTCTGCAGAGCCTTTTGTATAAGCAATCCGACGATCCCCCTCCCTATGTACCGTAGTCATCATTTTCCGTTTGGAATCAAAGGGCTTTTCATCTACCCTCGGCTTCTTCTCTTCCAATAATTTCTTATCCAGTCCATAAGACCGGCTCATCTCCATCAAAGCAATTTCGGTAGGATCCCCCATAGAGACACCGCCGGAAACAAAGGCATCATTACATAACAGAAATCCTTCCAAAAATTCACGGTTACCCGTACGGTCCAATTGCTCTGCCGGAATAAACTGCCCCTGTGTATAGCACTGCACCACTTTCATCTTATTCTGTGTCAGTGTTCCCGTCTTGTCCGAGCAGACTACATTGACAGAACCCAAAGTTTCAACTGCCGGAAGCCTTCGGACAATGGTATTGACCTTAACCATCTTGGAAACACTCAGTGCCAATACAATCGTAACCACCGCCGGCAGCCCTTCCGGAACCGCCGCCACTGCCAGAGATATGGCCGTAATCAACATTTCCGGAATATTTCTTTTCTGAATTACAGCAATTAGAAAAAGTGCCGCGCATAGAATTACTGCACACGCACTCAAAACCTTTCCCAGTTCCCCCAGTCTTCGCTGTAAAGGCGTCGCCTCCTGGGGCGATTCACTCAGCATCCCGGCAATTTTACCGATTTCCGTATCCATGCCGATCGCTGCAACAACTCCCTCTCCCCGTCCATAGACGATACTTGTGGACATATAGACCATATTTTTCCGGTCACCGATTGCCTTCTCTTTATCAGCAACATATCCTGCATCCTTCCGCACCGGAAGGGATTCACCGGTCAGAGCGGATTCTTCCGTTTTCATGCTGAAGGAAGCTGTCAGACGAAGATCCGCCGGAACCTGACACCCAGTCTCCAGCGCCACCACATCTCCTACGACCAGATCTGACGCATGAATCTCCCGATAGATTCCTGCCCGCTTCACGATTGCTCTGGGACTGGTCATCTGCTTCAGCGCTTCCAACGCTTTCTGAGCTTTTCCCTCCTGTATCACACCGACCACGCCATTTAGTACAATTACAACCAGAATAATCGCCGCATCCCCCATCTCACGCAGAGCCATGGAGATTCCCGCAGCCACCAGAAGAATGAAAATCAAGGGATCATTCAACTGTTCTGCAAACATACCGAACACCGATTTCTTTTTCGGCTGGGCCAGAACATTGCTCCCCTGTTCCCTTCTTCTGCGCTCTGCCTCATCTTCCGTAAGACCATGTTCCAGATCCGTATGCAGCTGCTCTTCCATCTCTTTCAGCGATAATTGTTCAAACATGCATTCCTCCCCCTCATCTTGATCCGCTGCAGCATCTCAGCCAACTTGTACCTTCAATCTACATCAGTTTATGCACTCCTGCGAATTGATATGAAAGGGAATCTGCTTCAACTTCCTCTAAAACGTGTTTAAGAATTACTTTTTTCTCTTGAATGCAGCCAGCACAACCGCCAAAACGACCAGCACACATGGAACAGCAATATACGAAAACCTGTCCATAAAAATCATGTTCTGAGAACTTTTATAATTTTCCATCACAATAGCTTCTCCCTGCTGCTTATACGAGAGTTCATATTGTTGGGTTTGCTGGCTTTGAGGAGGTTGGTTTTGCGTTTCCTGCTCTCTTAAACCCATATTCAGATTTTCCTCTGCACTGTCCTCTACTCTGCTGCAAAAAAAAGCAGGGGGACATCTCCTCCTGCCTATATACTTACTTTATCCTTATCAAATATCCTTCCTTTAGAAAACACAGCCATCTCAACCTGGTGTGCCGCCTCATTCACATTTCACCAAATGACTTGCCTGAATTTCCATCTGCTGCGTTGTCGTCAATCGACGTAGCCACCGCTACGCCTCATTCCTCCGCCTTGCAGGCTGAAAATCCATTCTGCGTCATTTTGCTGAAAGTGAACGAGACAGCACACTAGAAAGAAGGAATTACACCTTCATCAAACAACCATTGACCATCTTCTTTTGTTACAGTAGTTTTCAACTGCATCTGCTCCTGATAACTTTTCGTTTTGTAGAAAAAGAAAAATTTCTTACTCACCTTCTCCGCGGCGTAATTGATTTCAATGTCCGCAGTCATTGCCTCACTTTGATTTCGGACAGATGTGGTTACTCTTGTAACACTGAGTGTAGCGATTCCTACTTTCTTTTTCGTTGAAAACTGACTTTCCAGATTTTCATATGCAGCTCTTGCCGCCTTCTGCGTTGCAGTATCAGCAGAGAAATAGCCGCTGATTTCCCCGAAGTCTTTGTGAGCTGCCGCTGCCCGGCAGATAGCATCTACCGCTTCCTCAACACGGTCACAGATTTCTTTCCCGGACTTATTACTTAACTGCATCTCTGGTATAAATTTCAGGCTCCTCTTCTCCGTCAGTTCAAAAATCTCCCGATAATCTTCCTTTCCCCGTTCTTTCAGCTCTATCGTGTGATACCCCAAAAACAAATAGGGAATCTGATAGACCGCCTTCTCCTCATCCTGACTTTCTGTTAGATACTTCTCTGCCACCTCTGTGCCATCAATCGAAAGCCTTGCCCTCTTCGGCACAGTGACAGATATATCCTGCACATATAAATCTTCCGGCAGAACATACCAATTGGAGAATACACGCAGTACACTGCTCCCTCGTTCCATCACAAGACTCTCAATATGAGCATCTCCATCATCCTTCAAAGAGTAATTCACCTGATAATTTACCTGATTACCATTCTTCCCCTTTTTGCGCATCATATAGGAAGTAATCTCTGGTAACTCCTGCTCATCGGTATCTTGATTTGTACGGTAAGACATGGCATTGACAAAATTCTGTTTACTTAAAAATGAAGATTCCGGAAACACACAGCAATCATACATACGATTCCAATCTCCCGCTGATTTTGCTTCATAATAAGCTCTTGCATTTTTCGCTGGTCCGTACATATAACTTCCTGTCATAAAGAAAACTACGATCAGCAACAAAAACACTGCACCATTTATGAGCATCCCCCGAACCCAGGGCTGCCGTCCTTTCAACCACTGTATTGGCGAAAACTGCCGTATTCTCTTCTGTTCTTCCATCTTATGCCTCTTCCTTCCTCTTCATATACTGACACACGTGCTAATCCGGTCTTCCCGAAGCCTTATAAGTGTCTATGTTATCATTCACCTGCCGATAAGCTTCGTCTTCCTCGTAATACTGCTGCACATTCTCCTTGAAATCATGAATGGTAGCCTTCACACTGGCTTTTTCCCTCGACTGAAATAAAAATAGACAGATAATCATTGCCAGTACAAACCCATTCACAATAAAAAGCAGTCCATTGATCACCATCTGCGGGATCTCTTTCCTGGTATTCTTTTTATCTATATCCATATTTTTCTATGCCCTCTCTCCCATTTGTCTTCCATATTTTTTCTCAAGCTGACCTCTAAACTTTATTTTCTATTCTATAATTTTCCCCTGAAAATAGCAACCCTCAAACCAAATTCCAGAACAGGCAATTATGAAACTCTTCCGGAGTTGGTTTAGAGATTCGTGATTGCGGCTGCAAACGAACAAAATGCAAAAAGGAGCCGCAGCATCAGACTCTTCCCGATACTCCGACTCCACATCCTTCTACTTTTTATTACTGATATCCTTTCACATAATCTCCCGTTACCAGGATTCCTCCCGGTTCCAGAGTCTCATCCTCATATTTCCAGGAAAACAGCACTTCTCTGCTGACAAGTTTCACCGGCTCATCCGAACAATTCAGCACAACGATATTCTTCTCACCGAAACCACTCAGCTTTTCATACACAATTACCCGTGGATTCGTACCCAACTCCGGAAAATGGAAATAAGGACTGATAAAGCAGCTATTTTCCCTCCGCAGCCGAATCAGCTTACGTATCGTGTCCATCCGGTCGCGGTAGACGCCTTTCTTGATATCATCCCACGGCATACAACGGCGACAGTCCGGATCATGTCCGCCAGGAAGAGCTACTTCCGTTCCATAAAAAATACAGGGACTTCCGGGCATTGTAAACAGTACGGTAAGCTGTTGATAGAAAGAATCTTTATTCTCTCCCACCCTGGTAAACAACCGATCTGTATCATGAGAATCCAACAGATTGAATAATGCCTGATTATGTGCTTCCCGATACATCGTATAACTTCTGTTTACCATGTGTGCAAAATCCCGGTTTGTCAACTGGCGGTCAACCCAGAAATCATTGATACTCTCCGTCAATGGATAATTCATAACTCCGTCATACTGTGTACCGTCCAGCCATTCTCCCGCATCATGCCAAATTTCCCCAAGCAGATACAAATCCGGTTTTAATGCTTTCATCTTACTCCGCAGGCTACGGATAAAGGAATGGGAAACCTCGTTGCCCACATCAAACCGAAGTCCGTCCACACCATATTCTTTTACCCAATAAATACAGATATTTGTCAGATAATTTACGACTTCCGGATTATTGGTATTCAGCTTCGGCATAGCTTCATGGAATGCAAAAGAATAGTAGCGTCTGTCTCTGGTGCTTCCGCCTTCCTGTTCTAAAGGCCACTTATTTATCATGAACCAATCATAAAATCCGCTGTTCGGACCATACTGGACAACATCCTGCCATTTGGAAAACAGCGCACCGCAATGATTGAATACCATATCAATCATAATCCGGATACCTCTGCGATGTGCCTCTGAAATCAGCTTGCGGAAAACCTCCTGATCGCCAAATGCCCCATCAATCTGATAATAATCCCTGGTATCATACTTGTGCGAGGAAGGCGAATCAAAAATCGGAGTCAGATAAATACCAGTGATTCCCACCATCTGAAGATAATCCAACTTCATCAAAATTCCTTCCAGATCACCGCCGAAAAATTCTTCATTCGTTACCGGACGAGTCTCCCACGGTTTCGTACCCGGTTGATTTCTATCCGGATTTCCGTTGCAGAATCTTTCTGGAAAAATCTGATACCAGACTGTACGCTGTACCCAGTCAGGTGTCATACTGATATCCGACTCATTCATCCATGGGCAGATAAAGTATTGGAGCATTCTTCCTTCTTTCTCCATCTGCTCTTCCGTCAGAAATCCATTTTCAAAGTAATAATAGTATTCCTCACCAGCTCTCAAGATAAAGTAATACTTCAGACGCTTATAAGGCGGACGCACAGTCGTTGTCCACCAACGCTGAAATTTAAGATCTTTTTTAAAAAAAATCTCCTCTTTTGTTCCCTTCCACCGCTCTGCTCCTCCGGCAATTCCAGCCTCATACGGATCTCCGGAGACCAACCAGACCTGCTCTACCTCGTATCCGGTCTTCAGATTAATAATCAATTCATCCTGGTTCTTGGGATAACAATACTGCCCCCCCGCCCGATGATAAACTGCACCATAATTCATATGATAATCCTCTCTAACTTTTTACTCAGATATTTATGTTCAAATTCGTTGATGCTTATAGCCTGGTCTGCAAAGAATCCCTGCATCTTGTCACAACCCAGCTTCTCCAGCTCGCGATATTGTTCCCAGTTCTCAACTCCAACCGCTGTCACCTGCCGATTCATCTTTTTACACAGGTCAACAATCACCCTGACTTTCAGATAATCCATCGTCCTTCTTTCCAACTGTCTGATCAGACTCCGGTCGATCTTTACCTCGTCAAACCATACTTCTGATAACAGGCAGCAATCGGTAGTCCGGGCACCATAATTACCAAGTATCAACCGGATTCCCATCTGGCAGAACTTCTGGCAGTTCTGACGGAAACACTTCCAGTTCCTGCCCTCATATGTTCCGGTAACCTCAATAGACAGCATGGAAGCTGCACCCGGATATTCCTTCAGAATACGCTCTACCCGTTCCGGAATATGCTCCATCCCCATGGTATGTCTGGAAAATTTTACAGAAACCTGCTGCGGCACAAGATACTCTTTCTGCCAGCGAACCAACATCCGGCAGACCTCCTGTAATACATACAAATCCAACAGATGAATCAGACCACCCCGCTCCAATTCCATCGTAAAATCATCACTCAACGCGCGCTCTCCATATGTTTTTACCAATGCTTCCACGCTGACGGTACGCCAACTGTCCATAGAAACCTGCGGTTGAAGATATACATGTAATTCTTTTCTGGAAATCGCTGTTCTTAATCCCAATTCATTCAATAGTAACCTCATTTTCCAACCTCCTCCGCATAAAAAAATCCATAAAAAAAGTTCTTGCACTATCTGTTATTATAGTGAAAGAACTTTTTTGTTGATATATCAGAATCATCAGAAATATATTACTTTTTCACGTCCTTAGGCCCCAAAAAAGCTTTGATTCAAGGGGGATTGCTTACTCAACCCCTTTACCTCTGTCACTTTGCTCCTTCAGACTATTCACCTCTTCTGTCAGCGCTGCTCCGCCGTTTTCATACCACTCCTCTACAAATTCATCAAAGCTTTCCAGACCTTTCTCTCCTGTAATGACCTGGATGAAAATCTCCTCCTCCATGCGCATCAACGCATCCGGCATTTTTATATTCCTTGTCATCGGATAGTCTTCATTGACGTATTCAATTTTCACCTGAGCCAGTTTTTCTACCGCTGTTACCCTTGCCAGATACGTAGCCCATGCATGGATATCCGTTTGATCTCCTCCCAGATAATCCCGGCACTTTTCTGCAATTAAATGATCAACTCCAATCTCATCCCATCCGGTTACCTTACCATCCAGTGCTGCCTTTACATTCTCCGTACATCGAAACAATCCATCTTTATAATCCACGTTAATTGTCAGAGGCAGTGCTTCCGGTCTTACTGACATGCTGCGGTAAGCATTTACTTCTTCTGCCGTTTCTGAACCTGCGTTTCTTGCATAGTCATAGAATGCTGTTAAAATCTTAGGAACCACCTCCGGATGTTCATATCCTTTTCTCACCACTACACATGAAATATGTTCATAGGAGGAAGGGGTTCTCACAAAATTATTCTCATCACACAGAACATAAGGCTGCCAGTCTGCACCCTGTCTTTCTCTGGAGCCTTGAAGGTAACCATATGGAAGCCACCACAAACCGCACACGGCACCACATGCTCCGGTATCTATCAAATTGATAATATTATTCGATGTTCGCAGCATAAAGCCTTCATCCAATACTCCTTCCATATAAAGGTGATTTGCAAGTTCGAGCGCAACCCGGGTATTTGGGGTCACAGAACCATAAACAAACTGTCCGCTCTCGTCCTTTCTCCATATTCCTGGAAAAGAATTCACCGTATTGAATATTGGCTGTACAGAAAATACCGGATCAGACTGCAGCTGTCCCGGTAATGTAAATGCTAATCCAACATTCCCTTCCGCACACTCTCCCGGATTCTCCTCCGCAAAAATCCGAATGATTTCATACGCCTCCTCTGGAGTCTGTGGCTCTGCAAGACCTAATTTATCCATCCAATCTTTGCGAAGCCAAAGCATACTTGTCCCATAATCCACTTCCGTGCCCGGCATAGCCATCAGCTTGCCATCATACGTATATTCTGCCAGCAAACCTTCACCATAACTCTCATACATATCCTTAATTCTCTCACTGGTACACTGCTCGTACACTTGAGACAAATCCTCCAGCAGATCTTCCTCTACCATCCAATCCAGCAATGTTTTATCTGTCACCAGCATGACATCCGGAAGATTTTTTTCTCCCACCAAAAACTCCAGCTTTTCCTGATATTCTTCTACATTTGCCAGCTCAAATATATCTTTATTTTGGACATTCAGAATCCGACGCAGATACCGGGTATAATTATTATTCTCGTAAGTATCTTCCGCCGGCATACCTAACCTATTCTGCGTACCCAACCTCCCTATCGTATAAGTTACCAATTCCGGATACTTCCCCAGAGGGGTGGTCTGCGCTTCCTGCCACAATTTCTCCATCGTCTCTTCGGTTAGATTCTCTGTCTCCTCGTATCCGCATCCTGGTAAAGAAAAAATAAAAACAGCAGCCAACACTATGCTCCACTGTTTTACTAACGTTTTCATTAATTTTCGATGAGTGTTCAATCTTATCATCCCCAATTTCAAAATACGTTCTTATTATAACCTTATTTTTCATATATGGTGATGTCTGCGGCAGCAGACATGTCCATCTACTCCTAAAGAATTATACCTCAAATATAATTCACATGTCAACACTATTCCGATTGTAAATATTAATTTTGTTAGAATTATGTTGTTTTTTCATGTTTTATCTACTTATAACTCCAGATGATTGTGAACCAAAAGAACCCATCCCGTTTCCCTGAAAAACAGAATAGGTTCCTTGCCTGAAAGTGAACGAGACCGTACACTCGTATGATTATCCTTCAGTTGCAATTCGATTGGCTTCCTCCGTCAGTTCTCTCCCTCCGCTATTGTACCATGTCTCCACAAAAGTATCAAAATATTCCAATGGTTTTTCCCCTGTGATGATCGTAAGAAATGCTTCTTTCTCCAAAGCTTTTAAACCATCTTCTGTCAACTGGTCATATTCCTGCGTATATCCCTCATTGACGTAGACAATATTTGCCTGAGTTAACTGCTTAACAGCTGTCACCCGGGATGCATACGCTGCCCACTGCCATCCTTCCGGCTCATCCTCTTCTAAATATTCCCTGCAGCTATTATAATATCCCTGCTCCAGCACTGTCAGTTCCGCATAATCCTTTTTACCATCGAATACATCCTGAATACTTTTGGTCACACGAAAAATCGCATCACTGTAATCCATATTGATAACAAAGGGAGTAGCGGTCGGATCTACATTCATTCCCAGATATTGACCTACCCCTTCTGCCTCTTCTTTTCCATCGTACCTGGCATAATCAAACAATACTGACAAAATTTTAGGAATAATCTCCGGATGTTCAAATCCTTTTCGCGCCACAACAGAATAATGCCGTCCATAAGAAAGGGCCGTCTCTACATTTCCATTCTCATCAGAGAACAGATATGGTTTCCATTCTGCCTCCCCATCATAGATAGCAGAAAGCGGATTATTCGGCGCCCACCACCAGCCAAAAAATGCACCGCTCTGTCCATTACTAAGCAATTCTGGCAGATTTTTGGCATTTCGGATCATAAAATTCTGATCCAACACCCCATCCTGATACTGCTGATGTAAATCTTCTAACGCCCTTTTCATCTCCTGGGTCACAGATCCGTAAACCATATTGCCATCCTCATCCTTCAGCCACTTTCCAGGATAAGCATGATACCAGCAAAAGATCGGATCCAAAGAAAAACATTGATCCGACTGACCCACCATGGATGGATCAAACACCAATCCTACATTACCCTCCGGATGTCCGCCGGGATTCACTTCCGTAAATTTCTTTATGATATTCATGGCTTCTGCCATCGACTGTGGTTCTTCCACCCCCAGCTGATCAATCCAATCCTTACGAAGCCACAGAAGTGCCGGACCCGTATAGACCTCTGTTTCCGGAAATGCCATAAGTTTCCCATCATATGTAACAGCCCCCAACTTATCTTCTCCGTAACTTTCGTACATCTCCTTCACGCGGTCACTGGTACAATTTTCATAAACCTCTGTCAAGTCCTGAATCAAATCGTTCTCCACCAATGTGTCCAGAACCTCATCGCTGGTCACCACCATAATATCCGGAATCCTCCCATCTGAAACTGCCATAAGTTCCAGCTGCTCATACTGGCTGTGATCCTGTCCCTCAATAATATCCCAATTCTGGATATTCAGCATCTCTTTGATATAACGGGTATAGTTGTTATTTTCATAGGTATCACCCTCTGGCATGTTCGAGTTATTCTCCGCTGTCACTTTTCCCAATGTATACGTCACCAGTTTCGGATATTTTCCGAATGGAGTCGTCATTGCATTCTTCCACGCTGCCTCCTGTTCTTTATCCGTCTCTGTCTGACCGCCCGTCTCTCTGGTCTCTTTTTCGTTACTCATATTTTCACCCGGCAGTGTACAGGCTGCCAGCATTGAGAGGATTGTTGCCCCTGCAACACCCCTTATCATAGATTTCTTATATATGCTCATCAGAAACACCTCTTCTCACAACAGGACCGTCCTTTGGTATATGGATTTTTACTCTGGTTCCCTCCCCGGGATAACTTTCGATGTGCAGCACATAACTCTCCCCATACAATAATGCCAGTCGATCATTTACATTCTTTACTCCATATCCGGTAGCATGAGTCTTCACCAGATTCGAAACCATACTCTCATTCATTCCTACCCCATTATCCTGAACCGTCCAGACAACATCTTCCTGATTCTGCTGACAGGAAAGAACCAGTCTCTTCTCTCCATCCTCTTTCATATCAAGACCATGTTCCAGTGCATTTTCCACAAGCGGCTGCAAAATCAGCTTTGGCATCTGATAAGATCCCACAGACTCATCAATCTGATATTCCACCTCGAACTCATAATCGTGCATCATCAACTGAATCTCCAGATAAGATTTTATATTCAAGACCTCCCCGGCGATTGTGATAAAGTTGTTCCCTTTGTTCAGAGTCGTCCGATAGAAATCCGAAAGCGCCAATGTAATCTTACTGATATCCCCCTCACCTGCACTGATTGCCTTCCAGTTAATCATAGAAAGCGTATTATACAGAAAATGGGGATTAATCTGTGCCTGCAATGCCTGCATCTCCAACTCCTGCTGTGTAATCTTACTCTGATACACCTCACTGATCAGACGCTGAATCTGGTTCAGCATCTTATGAAAACTCCGGATTAAAATTCCTACTTCATCCAAACTGCGGTCTTCCACATTGATTTTCATATTTCCTGTATCCATCTGATTGACACAGGTAGTAAGATTTTCAATCCGTTTTACCAATAAGCCACTCATAGCCCTGCTGATAACCAGGATAGAAAGCAGGCTGACAATCACTACAAAAACAATTCTGCCCAACATTTCATAAAATCCGGAATAAATTGCCTCTTCTCCCATATAGATATAAATATATAAGGGAAGATCCTGAATTCGCCGCTTCATATAACGATAGCTGCTTTCAATCTCCTCGACACCCTGTACTTCACTTTCTTCATCCCCTAATGCATTGCAGAACAGCGTCTGGTTCTTCTCATCCACCAGTAGGATTCCTGCCCCTTCTTTCTCAAAATACTGTAGCGGCTCCATCAGCCGGTTCAGCTCACAATAAATACCCAAATATGCCTCCGTTGTTCTATATCCGGGAAAACTCCGTATTGCAAGAATCTCGTCGTGGTTTTCATCCGGCCACACCCAGATTGCATCTGATGCCTGCCGTAATTGTTTAAACCAGTTTTTCCCCTGAATATCAGCAAGTGGAGCCAACGTAATATCATGGGGAATCTTAATATCTTCTGAAAAGATAGTAATCTTCTTGATACTGTCATGGTAGAATTTGGGTGTGTTCAGAATTGGATCCACGACATTAACATAGTTACTGTAAGACGCATAGTCCTGTGTCTGTTCCCGATCCAGAATCTCCTGTAAATCGCGGTCAAATACAATATAATTCAATAAGTTGGAGTAAATCTCAAGCTGCTTATCAATCGTTGCGCTCGCCTGATTCAGAGATACTTCCATAGATTCATATTCCTTCTCCCCCAACAGTTCACGGAATCCATATATCATATAACCGCCGATAATAATAACCGGAAGAAGCCCGACCAGAATCAGTACCAGATTCAACTTTCTCCGGTACTTAAGATTCCGAATCCAGTCTACTCCTTTCTCAATCCACCTCTTCATATTCCGCTTCGCCTTTCCGATACTTATCCGGACTCATACCGCAGTACTCCCGAAAACTCTGGCAGAAATAAGAAACATTGGAAAAACCTACCCGCTCACAGATCTGAACAATTTTCATATTCGTACCCTTCAGCAGTTCCTTCGCTTTTTCCATCCGGCACTGCTTGATGTACCGGCTTAGGTTCATACCTGTCTCTTTTTTAAAGATGTAACTGAGATATCCCTGGGAAAGATATACTTTTCCCGCCAGCTTGTCAATGCTCAAATCCTCATCCACATGGTATGCGATATACTGCTTCACCTGATCAATATCGCTTCGCACCCCATTCTCCGTCTGAATACTCTTGTCTTCAAATTCCTGAATACATTCCTCCACCAACTTATGGATTGAACCCAGATTTCCTGCCTGATAGATTGCTTCCACTGTCTCTCTCATCTGCGTACTTCCGGATGCCTGCATGCCATCATAAAGATCTCTCACAAGCTCCGAATAGATAAACTTCACATACATCTGTGAATCCATACACTCTAACCGAATCTGCTCCTGTAATTTTCGATAGTTGTCCCACAGATGAGCGATATCTTTCAGCTTAATATTCTCCCGGATCTTCTTCTGATAGTCTGCCCGCTGCTCTCCCGGACTGCTCTGTTCACTTTCCGCATCATGCAGAAAAATCCACTCATCCGAACAGTAAAATTTATTCTCCATCTGGCTCTCCAGATCCTGATATGCCTTCGGAAGCGCCTCTATACTTTGCAGTTTCTTACTCACTGCTATATAACATTTTACACCGTACTGCTTCAGGATAATTTCATAAATCGCCTGGGCAATTCTCGGATAATTATCCGTGGCACTCTGATAAAAGATCAGAAGCATCTGATTCATATTCAAATCCAGATACTCGATCTTTCTTCCCATATCTTCCTGCAGACGTTCTACCAGCTCTGTTCCATGCTCTTCAAAAAAATTGTTGTCCGTATCCAAAAGCATGATATTCTGAATATTGTTCACGCCAAAGCATTTTATACCATTCATATTATCATTCGCAGACAGCTTCTCCAGATACTCGCTTTTCCCGGTGTATAAATATTTCTGCAAAAAATACTTATATAAGAAACTTGTATTACTCCTCTTCTGTTCTTCCTGGACTTCCTTCAGCCTGCAGTTTTCCAGCATCCGTTCCAAAGTTTGGCGAAACTCCTGAGGACGCACAGGCTTTAATATATAATCTGTTACCCCATACTTAATTGCTTCCTGGGCATATGTAAATTCTCCAAACCCACTGAAAATGGCAATCTGCAGATCCGGCTTCAATTCTCTTGCAAGCTTCACCAGATCCAATCCCGACATAAACGGCATCTTGACATCTGTCAGTAAAAGGTCTATCTCCTGCTCACTCAGGATCTGATAGGCCCTTTTACCGTTGCTGGCTTCTACAATATCAAGTTCCTGCCCCATGTTCTTGAGAAGCATCTTAATACCCTCACGTTCGATCCTCTCATCGTCCACTATCAACAATTTCTTCATATAACCCTACTCCATCCCTTTTTCTTCCTGTTTTCTCCTTAAACGGATATGTCAGTACCCTATTACAAAGATGTTGGGGTCAAAAGGTATTTTGCCCCCTATGATACACGGATTGCTCCGCATTTCATGCTCCCGCAATCCTAAAAACATTCGAAATCCGCCCTGTTCGGGCTACTTTCTCATCTTTTACGGGTCCCAAAGTCATGCTTTTTCATGTAGGCATGAAACGCATAACCTTTTGACCCTGGTATCTTACAAATATTATATCAATCTTTCCTTTATTTGACCAGAAGAATATAACGATCGGCTGTTGTACCCATTGCTCACTCTTCTGTTTCTTCTATCTGATCTATATTTTCTTCCAACGGCTTTAATATCTCTGCTGTATCCTCCTGTTCTTTCTTTTGCTGCACTTCCTGTGACTGCCGCAATCCCCGAATTCCTGTTGCAATAAAGGCTATCGCAAATCCTAAGAAAATTACTCCTGCTGCGGAAAACACCACTGGATTTTTACTGACTCCGTTAATCACATCCTTTAATAAATTGTAGGATGTATAGATCAGATACAAACCAGCTACAATCCTCACAGAATACGTCATCTTATTATTCATCTTGGTCTCCTCTCCAACACACGTCTCATACTTCTACTATTGTACCATATTAATTGTCAAAACTGTACTGGAAAATATACATAATATGATACCAGGGTCAAAAGGATATGCGTTTCATGCTTACATGAAAAAGCATGACTTGGGGACCCATAAAACATGAGAAAGTAGCCCGAACAGGGCGGATTTCGAATGTTTTTAGGATTGCGGGAGCATGAAATGCGGATCAAACCGTATTTTTTTTTATTTTCCTGGTTATCCTAAAAAGCATCATCAAAGAAGAAAGGAAGATCTATATGCCAGTAGCATTCAACAACAGTGAAACCAAAGAAAACCTCATGCGTGCTTTCGCAGGAGAAAGCCAGGCCAGAAATCGTTATACCTTTGCCGCATACCAGGCACGCAAAAACGGACTGATCGTAATCGAAAGCGCTTTCAATTTTACCGCCAATCAGGAAAGAGAACATGCTGAAGTTTTCTACAAACATCTCAGTGAATTTGCCGGTCAAACGATAACCATAGACGGTACTTACCCCGTCGATCTTTCCAAGGATGTGGTACAACTCCTCCGCTACGCCCAGCACAATGAATTCGAAGAGCATGACGATGTGTATAAGAACTTCGAAGAAAAGGCAAGGGAGGAAGGATTTCCGAAAATCGCTGCTTCTTTCCATATGATTGGAGAAATTGAGAAGATACATGGAGAACGCTTTGGTCTCTTCGCAGATCTCCTGGAACAAAACAAACTGTTTGTCTCCGATGTAGAAACCTCCTGGATGTGTCTTGCCTGCGGTCATATCTACTCCGGTACTTCTGTCCCGGAAAAGTGTCCGGTCTGCGGCCATGACAAGGGATACTTTGTCCGCCTGGAACTGGCGCCTTATACATGCAGCACCTGCATGTGCCCTGGCAAATAGCCATAAAAAATGAGCCAACACTCAATCCCAATGATGAATGTTGGCTCATTTGAATCCTTATCGGATTATCTTAAGTGCCAGATATCCTCGTTATACTGTTCAATTGTTCTGTCAGATGAGAAGAATCCTGCTTTTGCGATGTTGATCAGCGCTTTCTTATTCCATGCTGCCTGATCCTCGTAATCTGCATATACCTTCTCTTTTGTCTCAATATATTCTCTGGTATCCAGAAGTGTCATAAACCAGTCTTTTCCAATCAGCTCGTTATGAAGACGTTTCAGATTCTCCTCATCACCAAGTGCCATCAATTCATCACTGATAATAAAGTCAACCAGTTCATGAATCATCTCGTCTTCTTCATAGATATCTTTCGAACAATATCCTGCTTCCGCATACAAATCAATAACATCCTGCGGTTTCTTACCAAAGATATAGATATTATCCTCTCCGACAAGTTCACCGATTTCCACGTTCGCACCATCCTCAGTACCCAGTGTAAGTGCGCCGTTCAGCATGAACTTCATATTACCTGTTCCGGACGCCTCCTTAGATGCCAGAGAAATCTGCTCAGAAATATTTGCTGCCGGAATCACTTTCGCTGCTTTGGATACGTTGTAGTTCTCAATCATCAGCACACGGAAGTATGGACTTACCTCCGGATCATTTTCGATCAGATGCTGCAGGCAGAGAATCAGATGAATGATATCTTTTGCAATCACGTAAGCCGGAGCTGCTTTTGCACCAAAGATCATTGTAATCGGAGTTTCCGGTTTATTGCCTTTCTTGATTTCCAGATATTTATAAATCGCATACAGTGCGTTCATCTGCTGACGTTTGTACTCATGGAGACGTTTTACCTGAACATCAAAGATCGAATTCTCATCAACCAGAATATTCTGTGTCTCATATAAGAACTGCTTGAATTCTTCTTTCTTGTGCAGTTTGATCTCTGCCAATTTGTTCAGCACATCTTTATCATCCTGGTAGGCCAGCAGTTTTTCCAGTTCATTGGCATCTTTCTTGAATCCGCTTCCGATCAGGCTTTCGATAAATGCAGACAGTTCTCTGTTGCAGTGAAGCAGCCAGCGGCGGAAGGTAATACCATTGGTCTTATTGTTGAACTTCTCCGGATACAGTTCGTAGAAATTCTTCAGCTCGGAATCCTTCAGGATATCGGTATGCAGGGCAGCAACACCATTTACAGAGAATCCATAATGGATATCCATATGTGCCATGTGTACACGATCATCTTTGTCAATAATATAAGTAGTCTCGTCCTTGCAGTTCGCACGTACTCTTGCATCCAGCTCTTTGATGATCGGGATCAGATGCGGCACTACCTCTTCCAGATAGGACATCGGCCATTTCTCCAGTGCTTCTGCAAGAATTGTATGGTTTGTGTATGCACAGGTCTTGCTTACAACTTTGATTGCTTCGTCCATAGAGAAACCTTTCTGCTGAAGCAGACGGATCAGTTCCGGAATTACCATAGACGGATGGGTATCGTTGATCTGGATTACGACATGGTCATATAATTTATGCAGATCATAACCCTTTTGTTCACACTCTTTCAGAATTAACTGTGCACCGTTGCTGACCATAAAGTACTGCTGATAGATACGCAGCATACGTCCGGCATCATCGGAATCATCCGGATACAGGAAGAGGGTCAGGTTCTTCTGGATCTTGTTCTTGTCAAAATCAATGCTGTCTTCCGGTACGATACTCTCATCAATCGTATCCACATCAAACAAATGCAGACGGTTGCATCCAGATTCATAACCCGGAACATCAATATCGTACAATACGGACTTCATGGAAAAGTTTTTGAACGGCACAGTAAATGTCTCCGGCTGACGTACCAGCCAGCTTTCTTTTGTAATCCATGGATTTTTTACTGCTTTCTGCTTATTGTCAACTAACATCTGACGGAACAATCCGAAATGATAGTTCAGACCGATACCATCTCCCGGCAGTCCCAGAGTTGCAATAGAATCCAGAAAACAAGCTGCCAGACGTCCAAGTCCTCCATTACCCAGTGATGGCTCCATCTCCATCTCTTCAATATCACACAGTTTCAATCCGTGTGCTTCCAATGCTTTCTCTGCTTCCTCATAAAGACCCAGATTAATCAGATTGTTAGACAGCAGCTTTCCGATCAGGAACTCTGCGGAAATGTAATAAAGTTTTTTCTTGCCTTCATTTCTCGGAAGTTTTGCATTTTCTTCTTTGGTGATTACCATCAAAGCTTCGAAAATCTCAGCTTTCGTACATGCATCCAAATCTCTTCCAAAACGCTCTTTCAAAATTTTCTGTAATCTTTCTTCCATGCCTGATTTCCTCCTAAATAACTCTTCTTGGTATGGTTTTATTTTGTCATTGTGCCTTCTTTATGGCGGCACATCAGCCTTTTCCCGGCGCTCCGGTGGATTCCCGAACCATAAGTTCGCCCTCGAAGATCATCCGTTTGGGCTGTTCTTTCTTTTTTATCATATCAAACAGAAGCTTGGCAGAAGCCTGTGCGATTTCCTCAACTGGCTGGCGGATGGTCGTAATGCTTGGAATATAAAATTCTCCTGCATCCATACCGTCAAAACCGGCTACCGAACAATCTTCAGGAACCCGGATTCCCGCCTCCTTCAAAGCCCTGCAGGCTCCGATTGCCAATGTATCCGAAGTCGCATACAATGCCGTAAACGGCACATTCCGCTTCAACAGTTTTTTCGTGATTTTGTATCCGGATTTGAAGGAATACTGGTCCACATTCAACTCCATATAGCAGACAAGATTCTCATCAAATGGTATCCCATGATCCTCCAAGGCCTTCCGGTACCCTAACAGACGCAGCTTTCCGATGCTCTCATCTTCCTTCCGTGCTGTAATAATCGCGATTCGCTTATGTCCCAGCCCGATCAGATACTCTGTCATCTTATAGCTTTCCCTGAAATCATCCACTGAAACACTGGCACATATGCTTTTCTGTTCTTCTGTAGTATAAATAGTACTTAATACATAGGGAACTTCCAATTGTTCCATCTTCTCCTGGGGCTGTGAAAAATTACCGCCCAGAAAAACGATTCCCCGCAATTTCTTCTCTTTGGCGATCCCAAGCGCCACATCCACTTCATTTTCTCCTTCTTCCACACGCTGCAGAATGCAACTGTATTTCTTTTCCTGGCATTCCCGCTCCAGTACATTGATTAACTGATTGAAGAAGGTATTTCCAATTCCTTTAATCAATACCGCAATCGCCTTTGCATCCGCCCGCTTGAGATTCCGTGCGCTGTTATTCGGAACGTAATTGGATTCTTCAATCACGCGCATAATCATCTCTTTCGTCTCAGGATTGATATCGGGATGATTATTCATCGCCCTTGATACGGTACTGACTCCCACCTTACACTTCTTTGCTATATCTTTAATCGTCATGGTTCCCATGCTTTTTATGCACCCCACTGTTCAAATGACGACTCTTACTCCATAATCCTGTTTTCCCGGCAGCCTATTCTGCTTTTTCCGCAGGCAGACGTCCGTAAAGCTTCGTCATTTCTTTCATCTTTTCCAACATCTCATCCTTGATCTGACCTGGGAGCAGCCTCCACTTCCAGTTGATTCCAAGTGTGGACGGACGGTTAATCCGTGCTTCCCCACCCAGGCAAAGATAATCCTGAATCGGAATAATCGCCTTATCTGCAACAGAAGCCAATGCCAGCCGTATGAAATCCCACGGCAGGTCTTCTTTGGCGGTATCTGCATTATTCATATACTGTTTTGCAAATTCCAGATCTTCCGCTGCCATCTCATCCAGCCATCCAAGTACGGTATCGTTATCATGGGTTCCTGTATAAACAACACAATTACTACTGTAATTATGAGGCAGATAATCGCTCTCTTCTCTGGAATCAAATGCGAACTGCAAAATCTTCATGCCCGGATATCCGGTATCCTTCACAAGCTGCAGAACACTCTCCGTCAGATATCCCAGATCCTCAGCGATGATATCCATCTCTCCCAGTTCTCTCTTTGCAGCCTCAAACAGTTCCAGCCCAGGTCCCGGCTCCCACTTACCGAATTCGGCGGTCTTATCCCCATAAGGAATTGCATAGTATTCATCAAATCCACGGAAATGATCCACACGTACTACATCATATAAAATAAAGCAGTAACGCAGACGCTGAATCCACCACTGGTATCCGGTTTCCTTGTGATATTCCCAACGATACAGCGGATTTCCCCAAAGTTGTCCGGTAGCAGAAAATGCATCCGGCGGGCATCCAGCCACTGCAATTGGTGTTCCTTCTTTATCAAACTGGAACAATTGGGGATTTGCCCAGGTATCTGCACTGTCAAATGCCACATAAATCGGAATATCCCCGATGATACGGATTCCGTTCTCATTGGCATAAGTTTTCAGCTTCTTCCACTGTTTCCTGAACTCGTACTGCTGGAAACGGAAAAACTGAATTTCATCAGCCAGTTCTTCGCGCTTTCTTGCCAACGCATCCGGATTCCGGTGTTTAAGATCCTCATCCCATTCACTCCAGCTGATACCGCCGCAGCTGTTCTTAATCGCCATATACAGGCTGTAATCCTCCAGCCAGAAACTGTTCTCCTCTACAAATGCTGCAAAATCTTCATTCGGCTGAAAACGATAAAATGCTTTTCTCAAAATGTCAAATCTGGAAAAATAAATCTTTTCATAATCAACATACTGGGGATTCGAGCCAAAATCATAACTGTCACACTCTTCTCTCGTCAAGAGTCCTTCCTCAATCAGTGCCTCCAGGTCAATGTAATAAGGATTACCCGCATAAGTGGAGAATGACTGATAAGGGGAGTCTCCATATCCGGTAGGTCCAAGCGGAAGAATCTGCCAATTCTTCTGACCGCCTTTTTTCAGCTGATCCACGAATTCAAAAGCTTCCTTTGAGAAACTGCCGATTCCATATCTGGATGGCAATGACGTGATCGGAAGCAGCACACCACTTGTTCTCATAACAATGAATTCTCCTTTTTTAATCTTTGTGATTTCCGGTTCCGAAAGTTATCTCCACCAATTCACGCAAGGACTCTCCTGTCCTGTTTCGACTCTTCATTCCCGTTTCGGCAACTACTCCGGCAACAATTCCAGGAACGTTTCCGGTAACGTTTCCAGTAATCACAATGCTAGATTACCACATCATTTCACAATTTGCAAGTCATAACTCCTTCCATTATCATACAAATTTTATTTTTTCTTTTTATGCACTTTGTACATCCCTGAAAATCTCGTTCAAAATTTCTCTTCATCACAAAAAAGAACATCAAAAAAATCACTTCTGATGCTCTTCTTTCTTGTCTATATACTTTCTACTTAGCAACATTATAATGATACCAGGGTCAAAAGGTTATGCTTTTCATGCTTGCATGAAAAAGCATGACTTTGGGACCCGTAAAACATGAGAAAGTAGCCCGAATAGGGCGGATTTCGAATGTTTTTAGGATTGCGGGAGCATGAAATGCAGAGCAATCCGTGTATCATAGGGGACAAAATACCTTTTGACCCCAACATCATTATAATACGGATCAAAAACCCCATTTTTCAGAATGCACTACTTTTTCTGTAGATGTATGTAAGTCACTTTCCTGACTGTCTGTTTCTCTCTCCGCTGTCTGATTATATTCCTTTTGTATCTCTGTTCCTGCCTGGGGAATTCTCTGTCCCACCAGCCAGAAAATTCCGCAGGCAGCTGCCATAATTCCTAAAACAATCGCCAGAATAAACACGATCGTCCTTCCCGTATGTCTTTTTTCAATACTGCTTTCTTGTTCTTCTACCCTCAAAGGACTTCCGCATTGGCAGCAAAATCTGTCATCCTCTGCATTCTCTGCACTGCAATTCTGACAAAACATCTCTTCTCTCCCTATTTAAAACTAACTGACATGTCTATAATTCTTCCAACTGCTTCATCCAGACACGGACACAGCCGTCACTGGGCATCCTTAAATCGCCCCTCGGCGAAACTGCAACCGATCCCACTTTCGGGCCATCCGGAAGGCAGGAACGCTTAAACTGCTGCGAGAAAAACCTCCAGTAGAACTTCTTCAGCCATTTCAGGATCGTCTCATCATTGTACACACCCTGAAATGCCCGTTTTGCAATCCGGTAAATCTTCGCTGGTTCATAGCCCACACGCAGCATATAGTACAGGTAAAAATCATGCAGTTCATACGGTCCCACCAGATCTTCTGTCTTTTGGGAAATCACACCATCCTTCGGAGGTAATAACTCAGGACTTACCGGAGTATCCAGCACATCCTTAAGAATCATGGAAAGCTTCTCGTCCTGGCAGGTGTCTGCGTAATAGCGAACCAGATGACGTACCAACGTCTTTGGAACCGAAGCATTTACCGCATACATAGACATATGATCCCCGTTATAAGTTGCCCATCCAAGTGCAAGTTCCGATAAGTCGCCGGTTCCGATTACCATACCATTTCTCTGGTTTGCAAGGTCCATCAGGATTTGTGTCCGCTCCCTCGCCTGACCATTCTCATAGGTCACATCATGCTTCTCCATATCCTGTCCAATATCCCGGAAATGCAGTGTCACTGCCTCTTTAATGTCCACCTCTTTCAAAGCGGCTCCGATCGTTCTGGTCAGTTCACAGGCGTTTTTGTAGGTTCTGTCCGTCGTACCAAAACATGGCATGGTGACACACAGAATCTTAGAGCGATCCATCTCCAGCAGGTCTAAAGCTCTGGTCGTAACAAGAAGCGCAAGTGTAGAATCCAGTCCGCCGGAAATTCCAATCACCGCGCACTCACATTTCGTATGCTCCAGACGTTTTTTCAATCCCATTGCCTGGATATTCAAAATTTCATCACAACGTTCCTCCCGCTGTGCAAGGTCAGATGGCACAAAAGGCTGGGGATCAAATCGGCGCTGCAGTTTTGTCTCCTCTGTCTTCAGTGAAAACTCCACGGTCACATACTCTTCCGGATTCTGTGCAGGATACGTGGTCATCCTGCGTCGTTCACTGATCAGACGGTTCACATCAATGTCTGCAAATACTGTCCCATTCTCAAAACGTCTGGATTCTGCCAATAGGGTACCGTTCTCACTGATCAGATTCTGTCCTCCGAAAACCAAATCTGTGGTGGATTCTCCCTCTCCCGCCGTGGCATAAATATAAGCACACACCAAACGGGCAGCCGTGGCATTCACAAGGTTTCTCCGATAAGAGTCCTTGCCTGTCATCTCATCACTGGCAGAAAGATTCACAAGCAGCGTGGCCCCTGCCAGCGCATGAGCCGTACCTGGCGGATTCGGCGCCCACAGATCCTCACAGATCTCCGCCGCTGCGATCAGGTGCTTCATCTGTGCACAGCGAAAGAGCAGGTTCATGCCGAACGGCACCTCTTTCCCCGCAAATTCCGTATCGTGTACACGCTCCATCCCCTCTGCAAAATGACGTTTCTCATAAAATTCGTTATAATTAGGCAGGTGCTTCTTCGGCACAATTCCCAACACTTCCCCATGATTCAGAACGGCTGCCGCATTGTACAGCTTTCCTTGCTCCTCCCAGGGCAGCCCCAGAAAAATCAACGCATCTACTTCTTTTGTCTGTTTTGCAATCCAGGCAAGCTGCTCCCTCGCCTCTTCCAACAGCCGCTCCTGCCAGAACAGATCACTGCACGTGTAACCAGTCAGACACAACTCCGGCAATACCATGACTTTTGCACCGCCCTGCTCCATCTCCCTGATCTTTTCCACAATCAACCGTGCATTCTCCACACAATCGGCAACCAGTATCTTCGGTGTTGCTGCCGCTACTTTCACAAATCCCTGTCTCATGTTTTACCTCTCTTATTATCCGCGTGCCAGTTCCAGAAGTTCTTTCAGTTCCTCCAGATCAAATGTATAACTGCTGCTGCAGAAATGACATTTCAATTCGATGGGCTCACCGTCTCTGATGATATTCTCCAATTCCTCTTTTCCGATACTGATCAAAGCCTTTGCAACCCGCTGTTTGTCACAGTTGCAATAGAAGTCTGCCGGAATCGTATCGTTAAATTCCACATCCATCCCCTCCAGAAGCCGTTCCAGAATCATCTCCGGTGTACAGCCTTCCTCCAGCATGGACGTAACCGATGTAACACGCGCCAGATTCTGTTCCAGTTTTTCAATCACTGCTTCCTCCGTAAACGGCATCAGCTGAAGAATAAAACCGCCTGCCTGCTTCACAGTATTATTTTTCTCCATTAACACGCCAAGCCCTACGGAGGAAGGAACCTGCTCACTGGTAGCAAAGTAATAAGTCAGATCATCCCCAATTTCCCCGGTCTGAAGCTGCACCTGTCCCGAATACGGTTCCTTCAGCCCCAGATCCTTGATAACCTGAAGATAACCCTGTCCTATGGCTCCTCCTACATCCAATTTTCCGTAACTGTTTGCAGGAATCAGGACTTCCGGATTCAACACATACCCCTTCACTCTTCCTTTGGAATCCGCAGTTACTGTGATGCCTTTCATCGGTCCGTCACCCCGTACCTGCAAAGTCAGAATATCCTTATCTCCCTTCATCATGACACCCATCATGGTTCCTGCTGTCAAAAGACGGCCCAGCGCTGCCGTTGCCACCGGACTTGTATTGTGATCTGCTCTTGCCGTCTCCACCAGTTCTTTCGTTGTCGCAGCAAACGCACGGATCTGACCTCCTGCTGCCGTCGCTCTTACGATATAATCCATCTTTCGTTACTTCCCTTCTATTTTACTATGAAAGTCCCGGACAGCAGCCATGAACCGGAGTGTGCTTGCACACGCAGGATCATGGATATTGGACGGGCAAGCCAGTATGAGTAAGGAGGGCGATAGCCCGGATTACGAATACTGGCGGCGATTGCGGGAGCACAAAGTGCGGAGCAATCGACTTTCATGAATGGTGATGTCTGCGTCAGCAGACATGTCCGTATTGCCTACTGTTTTCCCGATTCACGGGCAATTACATAAATTCTTTCACTGTCCGGCCGCACCGGATTCCGGGTAAATGCATCATAAGCTGCCACAAACCGCATACCTGCTTCTTCCAGCAGACGCCGTATGACCTCAGGATCATATCCACGCTGTTCGTGGAATTCTTCATATTTCCGATATAATCCTTCCTCACCTTCGGGAATAAAAATCGCCAATTCATACTCATTGATCTGTGTTTTTGCATCATAAAAGTTATCCCAGATAAAACTGGCTTCTTCCAGATTTTCCGCAATCGTAGACTCCCCGATTTGTTCATATTTGTAAATCGTGTTGAGGTCAAAGATAAAATATCCGCCCGGGTCCAGATAATTATTCACCAGCCGGAACACCTGCAGAAGATCTTCTTCCTCCAGAATATAATTCATAGAATCACAGATACTGATGACCGCCCGGACGGTACCGTAAAGCTCAAACTCCCGCATATCCTGCAGCAGATATAAAATATCATGCCCGGAGTCCACCCGTTTATCCATTGCAATCTCCAGCATGTCCTCAGAATTATCCACGCCGATCATATCATATCCTTTTTGAGACAGCAACTCCGTCATACTCCCGGTTCCGCAGCCCAGTTCCAACAAAAGCCCCCCGGGAATCCCATATTCTTCAAGCAGTCCTGTCAGATACCTGCACCATTCTTCATACGGTACATTGTTCATAAATAAATCATAGACCTGGGCGAAACTTTTATACACCACTGCCTCTTCCTTCTCACACATGGGCCACCTCCACACTGTAATTTCTTCATACGATCTTTCGGGATCTACCCCCTCATCTGCCGTTGTACCAGACAGCCAAAGCCGTTCTCTTAACTATATCATATATTTCAGCTTTTGATGACAAATTTTCTATTTTCCTCTGACTTATAAAAGCTTGTGAAACCCATCCTATTTTCAATCAAACTTTGATACGGCTATTATTTTAAAGAAATAAAAAATTCTTGTCAACCATATACAATAGATTCACAAACAAGTAGCAAAAACCACGGTCAGATGATAATTTCGGATATCTGCCGTGGTTTCTAAAAACATGCTATATAAATTTGTTCAATGTTTCATCATACGTGTAATCGATGTCAAGCAATTTCCCTTTAATCTCTTCCTCGGATATCTGCTGTTCCTCGCAAAATTCCGTCAGGGAGGGGTAAAAATCTCGCAACTGCGTATTGACATAACTTAACAACATGACGGGATCACTTGGTATCATGATACTATTTCTACCTCCGGTTTCATGACTGCTTCCAGTTTTCCATCGACAACGTCAATCAAAATCACAGTCCCTGTTCCCACATTGCCTGACAGGATCAGTTTTGCAGTCAGTGTTTCCACGTGTTTCTGGATAAACCGCTTCAGCGGACGGGCACCGTACACCGGATCGTAACCGCCTTCAATCACATATTCTCTGGCTGCCGCAGAAAGTTCGACAGAAAGTTCCTGGGGGTTCAGTCGTTTATTCAACTCTTTCATTAACAACTCTACAATATTACCGATATTGTCTTTTGTCAATGGTTTAAATAAAATGATCTCATCCAGACGGTTCAAAAATTCTGGACGAAAATGTCCCCGCAGGTCCTGATTGACCAGATTCTGTGCTTCCTGACTGATGTTGCCGTCCTCCTGAATTCCTTCCAGCAAATAAGAGGAACCAATATTGGAGGTCATGATTAAAATCGTATTCTTAAAGTCCACTGTCCGTCCCTGAGAATCTGTGATACGTCCGTCATCCAACACCTGAAGCAGTACGTTGAATACATCAGGATGCGCCTTCTCAATCTCATCGAACAATACGACCGAATACGGTTTCCGACGTACCGCCTCCGTCAACTGACCGCCTTCCTCATAACCCACATATCCCGGAGGCGCTCCGATCAGACGGGATACGGAGTATTTCTCCATATACTCACTCATGTCAATACGCACCATGTTATTTTCATCATCAAACATCTGCTGCGCCAACGTTTTCGCCAGTTCGGTCTTACCCACACCGGTCGGTCCCAGGAACAAGAAGGAGCCGATTGGCTTCGTAGGATCTTTGATTCCTGCCTTGGAACGAATAATCGCGTCTGATACCAGAGATACTGCTTCATCCTGTCCGATCACCCTCTGGTGAAGTTCTTCTTCCAGTCCCAGAATCTTTGCCCGCTCCCCTTCTGTCAGCTTCGCCACCGGAATCCCGGTCCAGTTGGAAACAATCCGGGCAATCTCTTCATCGGTAACACTTTCATGGACAAGAGAAAGATCCGCGTTCTTTACTTTCTCCTCCTCTGCCGCCAACTGCTGCTGTAGCTTTGGAAGTTCTCCGTACTGCAATTCCGCTGCTTTATTCAGATCATACTTCTGCTGTGCCTGCTGGATCTGGCGGTTCATCTCTTCAATCTGCTCACGAAGTGTGGAAAGCCGCTCTACGGAATTCTTTTCATTCTCCCACTGTGCTTTGCGCACATTGAAATCATCCCTCAGCTCTGCCAGCTCTCTCTGCAGATTCTCCAGGCGCTCTCTGCTTAAGTTATCTGTCTCCTTCTTAAGCGCCGCTTCTTCAATCTCCATCTGCATAATTTTTCTCTGCTGCTCGTCCAGTTCCGTGGGCATGGAATCCAGCTCCGTCTTGATCAGGGCGCAAGCCTCGTCCACCAGGTCAATTGCCTTGTCCGGCAGAAAACGGTCACTGATATAACGGTCAGACAACGTAGCCGCCGCTACAAGCGCACCATCTGTGATCTTAACTCCATGATATACTTCGTACCGCTCTTTCAGACCACGCAGGATGGAAATCGACTCTTCTACCGTCGGCTCATCTACCAACACCGGCTGAAAACGCCGCTCCAGAGCCGCATCCTTCTCGATATATTCACGATATTCATCCAACGTAGTTGCGCCGATACAATGCAGTTCTCCCCGCGCCAGCATCGGTTTCAGCATATTGCCGGCATCCATGGCACCCTCTGTCTTTCCGGCGCCTACGATCAGATGCAGCTCATCAATAAAGAGGATAATCCTGCCTTCACTTTTTCTCACTTCTTCCAGAACAGCTTTCAGACGCTCCTCGAATTCCCCGCGGTACTTGGCGCCTGCCACCAGCGCACCCATGTCCAGGGAGAAGATCGTCTTGTCCTTCAGACCTTCCGGCACATCTCCTTTTACAATCCGCTGTGCAAGACCTTCCACTGCAGCGGTCTTACCGACTCCCGGTTCACCGATCAACACCGGATTGTTCTTTGTCTTACGGGACAGGATACGGATCACATTCCGAATCTCTTCATCACGCCCGATAACAGGGTCTAATTTCTGGTTTCTGGCCCTCTCTACCAAATCCACACCGTATTTTTCCAGGGTGTCATAGGTGGCTTCCGGGTTGTCGCTTGTGACTCTCTGATTACCGCGAACTGTACTTAAAGCCTTCAGAAAACGCTCTCTGTTAATGCCGTATTCACCAAGCAGCTTCTTCATGCTTGGGCTTTGATGCTTCAAAATCGCCAGAAAAAGATGTTCAACCGAGACATACTCGTCTCCCATAGCTTTTGCCTCATCTTCGGCATTGATCAGAGCCTGATTCAGATACTGTCCGATATATGGCTTTCCACCCTGCACCTTCACTTTGCCGTTCAGAACATTCTCCAGATTATTCAGGAAATGTTCCTTGTTAATCTCCATTTTTTCTATCATCTTCAGGATCAGACTGTCATCCTGATGGAGCAGATTGTAAAGCAGATGCTCCTGCTCAACCTCCTGATTCCCGAAGTCGTAAGCAGTCTTTTCCAGATTCTGAACAGCTTCCAGTGATTTCTGTGTGAATTTACTGATATTCATAACGCTTACCTCCTAACTCTATAAATCTGAGTACACTTGCTGTACTTACTTTGATCTCTTGTGCTATTCACACTATAACACCATGTATTAGCACTGTCAAGTGGAGAGTGCTAATTTTTTTTCAAATCAGAGAAAACTCCTCAATGGAAACAGAGCCCTGGCCTAACAAAAAAATAGAGCCGTGCTCATCACACAACTCCATAGTTTTAAATTATCTACTAAATTTGTAAATTTTCCGCATACTTGAACGGAATTACATCTCAAGGGGCAGTCTCTACATCTATTCTTGTAATAACCAATCAGCTATATCGTAAACTTCTATCCCTTCGTAAGTATATTTCGGATGCTTCGTCCGCGCAAGAATCATTTTGGGATAAGCATCTCGAATTTTCAATAACGGAGTGTATTCTCTCTCGAATGTTTCTTGACCCGAGATATTGTCACTGACCTGAACATAAATCTTCTCGCTTCCTTTCTGTGCTACAAAGTCAATTTCCTTCTGATATAACTTTCCGACATACACATCATATCCACGGCGAAGCAGTTCTATACAAACCATATTTTCGTACACTCTGCCATAATCCATATTTCTGCTTCCCAAAATTGCATACCGTATACCGGTATCACACAAATAAAATTTTTCAGAGCTTTCCAGATACTTCTTTCCACGGATATCATAACGCTTAATGTCATAAAAAACAAAGGCGTTACACAGATACTTGATATATTTACCAACTGTCACATGATTGGTTGTTGTCATATTTGCAGTCAGCAACTGACTAACTTTGTTTGGAGATGTCAGATTGCTGATATTATCCATAAGGAATTCGCTCAATCTCTGTAAAACCAAAGTATCCGGCAGAGAGTATTTCTGTACCAGATCTCTTGTGACAATTGTTTCGTAAACTTGCTCGATATAATTTGCTCTGTCTTTTTCAGTTCGATAAGCATAAGAACCTGCCAGACCTCCCTTTATTGCATACTCATCAAAAAGCTTATCTTTGTCGCTCACCTCAGCATAATACTGACAATATTCCTGGAAACTGAAAGGGAACACAGGAATCTCGATGTATCGTCCAGTAAAGAGCGTTGCCAGATCGGCACTCAATAAAAACGCATTGGAACCGGTAACATAAATATCATATTTTCCTTTGGAATAAAGGCTGTTGATTGCAAGCTCAAACTTTGGACACATCTGAACTTCATCCACAAAAAGGTAATTCGTTTTCCCTTCTTGGTAGTGCTTCTCGGCATAGGAGTGCAGTGCATGGTATTCCTTGATTTCCTCATACGCCAAATCCATAAAATCAATGAAGATGATATTGATGTTTTCAAAATGGCTTTTCAGATACTCAATATATGCCTGCATCAATTTCGACTTGCCCGAACGACGAATCCCTGTAATGATTTTGATATCCGGAGTCCCATTTAGTTCGATCATTCTATCCAAATACTTTGTTCTTGTAATAGATTTCATATAGTCACTCGCTTTCAAAAATTAGATTTTTTTTCTTTTTTGAAATCGTATTTCTGTACATATTATACCCCTCTCAAATAGTATGTGCAACGGTTCACTTTCAAATTCGTAATTTTTTTCTTTTTTTGAAACCGCGTTCCACTTTTTGTTGATCAAAGCTGCGATTTCCGGTATCCAGAATCATTTCCTGAAGTTACAGACTGATTGTATACCCTTCTATCGCATTTCCCAAAAGAGCGTACCCATAGATACATCCAAATTCTGCCGCAACCTTTACCTGTCCAGGAACATCATACGTATTTCCATCTTTATCTGTTACCGTGACCTCTATTACAAGCTCTTCTTCACCAGACCGTTCCTCACCGCCCAAATCATCCGGGATAAAGGTAACGCTCATAATCTCCCCTTTCTTAATGAAGGCTCCGTCTGCATTCTGAGCGTCCTGAGTCCCGTACAACTTCCCATCCAGATAATAGGAAACACCGATACCGGAAATTTCTTCCTCGGTCAGGTTTGCTATATCAATCTGGATCGTGTCCTGTGTATGCCACTGACTATCCTCGCTGACATAAGAGCACTCCGTAAGCCCTGTTTTCTCCATAAGCCTCTGCAATGCTGCTCCATTCTCCCCTATGGATTTGATATCCTTTCCTGCAAATGCAGTTGCTTCCTCTGACGTAACGGTCAGTTCACACGCCGCTCCACCTATGACATACTCATAAGACACTTTGTCCAGATTCTCAATCACTGCAAGCATCACATAAGCGTATGACTTCATCATCTCTTCCATATCTTCCTGCCGTCCGGATGAGAATGCGTTTTCCAGAATCAGTTTCCAACCATACGGTTCTTCACTGGTCTGCAATTCATTTGTAAAGTTGCCAAGATAATTACCTATATTCCTGTCAGATTTGAAGTTTTTCTGTTTTTATTCCGTCCTGACTGCAAATGCTCATTTCCCACTTATCTTCTCGTAACAATGCGGTCTGCGGTCCCGGAAAAGCCCCCAGCTCATCCGGTTCTCTTCTACCTCATCCAGATCAAAGGATGCCGTCAGAACTTCCTCTTTCTCTCTTGAAGCGGAAGCTTTCACTTCTCCCGTCTCATCCGCTATAAAAGAAGAGCCATAAAACAACAGGGAAGAACGCTGTCCCCCGTTGGCCTCATCCGGTTCCACCGCTTCCAGTCCGATCCGGTTCGCTGCCGCCACGGGAAGCAGATTGCTCCCTGCATGACCAAGCATACATCTGCGCCAGTGGTGCATGCTGTCACAATTCAGAATCGGTTCACTGCCGATCGCAGTAGGATACAGGATCATCTCCGCACCGTTCAGCGCCAGACATCTTGCGGTTTCCGGAAACCACTGATCCCAGCAGATGCCGATTCCAACTCTTCCAAATCGTGTATTCCATACCCGAAACCCGGTATTCCCTGGCGTAAAATAAAATTTCTCCTGATAATAATGATCGTCCGGGATATGAGTCTTCCGGTATACACCCAGAATGGTTCCGTCCGCATCAAGCATCGCTGCACTGTTATACAGAGAACAGCCATCCTTTTCATAAAAACTTACCGGAATCACAACCCCCAGTTCTCTGGCAATCCGGCGAAAATGGCAGACCGCATCGTTTTCAAGAACCGGTTTTGCAAAAGCATAATACTCATATCTGCGTTCCTGACAAAAATACTGCCGCTCGAAAAGTTCAGGAAGAAGGATGATATCCGCCCCCTGCCCGGCCGCCTCCCGCACCATTGCATCTGCTTTCTCTATATTTTCACTTACCACAGTGCTGCATTTCATCTGCACTGTTCCGATTGTCACCTTTCTCATTCTTCTTCTCCATCTCTTCTGCTTTCAAGATTTCTTCCTGCTGGAATCTGCTGGGTAATACAATGGATATTTCCGCCCCCGACGATCACAGGCCGGGCATAAACCGGAATGATCTTCCGTTCCGGAAATAATCTGCCGAGAATCTCTGCTGCCAATGCATCATGTTCATCTCCAAACTGAGGGACAAGGACTCCTCCGTTCGAAATATAAAAGTTCACATAACTTGCAGCCAGACGTTCTCCTGCATCCCGCATATCCTCACCCTCCTCAAACCGAAACCCCGTCAGTTCTTCTTCCGTAATGCAAACCGGTTTTTGCGGAATCGGCAGCTTGTGAATCTTAAATTTCCTTCCTCTGGCATCGGTCTCTTTTTTCAGAACCTCCAGCGAAGCCTGACTCAACTCCCACTGCGGATCATTCCTGTCATCCGTCCATGCCAGAACTACCTCTCCCGGCCGTACAAATGCACAGACATTATCCACATGCTCATTCGTCTCGTCCTGATAAATCCCCCTTGGAAGCCAGATTACCTTCTCTGCACCGAGATATTGCTTCAATGTTTCTTCGATTTGGCCTTTCTTCAAAAGAGGATTCCGTCCCTTACTTAAAAGACATGCTTCCGTAACCAGCAGCGTTCCCTCCCCGTCCGAATGGATAGAACCGCCTTCCAGCACAAACTGCTGTGCGTCATAACAATCCATCTTAAGTGCTTCACAGATCCGGGAAGCGGCAAGGTTGTCCTTTTCCCAGTTCGCGTACAGACCGTCATAGGCTCCGCCCCAGGCATTAAACTGCCAGTCAATGCCTCTGACTGTTCCTGCTTCATTGATCACACAGGTAGGTCCCACATCTCTCGCCCACGCATCGTCTGTCTCGATTTCCAGTACCCGGATATTCTGGTCTTTTGAGAATATCTTGCGGACCTCTTCCGAATATTCTTCCCCTGCCAGCATCCAGACGGTTTCACTCTCTGCAATCGCTCTGGCGATGACAGCAAACGTCTGCTGCGCCTCCTTTGCCCCATAAGGCCAGGATCCCGGGCGCACCGGCCAGATCATGACACAGCCGCGATGGGGTTCATATTCCCCGGGCATACGATAACCCTCCCGGGCAGGTATCATTTTCCTTTGCTCCATCTTATCAGGATAACCTCTCTTTAAAATCTGTATAACCAAACTGTTTTATGATCCGGCACTCTCCTTTTTTGTCCATAACTACCACTGCCGGAAGTCCGATTCCATTAAAGGTATTGTTTTTTACCATGGAATAAATGGCCATATCCTGAAAATACAGCCTGTCTCCGGGCAGAAGCTCTCTGTCAAAAGAATAATCCCCGATCACATCCCCTGCCAGACAAGTACATGAGGAAAGGCGGTAGGTATATTCTTTTTCCCCCGGCATTCCACTATCCATAAGCGGCGGCCGGTACGGCATCTCCAGCACATCCGGCATATGGCAGGCAGCAGAGGTATCCAGAATCAAGGTCTGTATTCCATTTTCAACAAGATCCATGACCTCCGTCACAAGGTAGCCTGCATTCAGCGCCACAGCCTCTCCTGGTTCCAGATATATTTCCAGACCATAGGTTTCTTTCATATGGCAGATGCACGTAATCAGCCGTTCTATATCATAATCTTCTCTTGTAATGTGATGACCCCCGCCCATATTCAGCCATTTCATCTGTTTTAAGTATACTCCAAATTTTTCTTCAACTGCTGACAGCGTTTTCTCCAGATCATCTGCATTTTGTTCGCAAAGCGTATGAAAGTGGAGTCCCTCAACGCCATCTAAAATCTGTGGATCTGCCTCAACTTCCCGGGTAAAATTCCGGGCTATGATTCCCAGTCTGGAACCTGGGGCGCAGGGATCATAAATCGCATGATCTCCCTGTGTGGAGCATTCCGGATTGATTCTAAGGCCGATGCCCGCCTTTCCCAGACAACGATCTTTATATTTTCGAAGCTGAGAAAAAGAATTAAAAATCACATGATCACAAATCCCGGCAATCTCATCAATCTCCGTCTCCTTATAAGCAGGCGCAAAAATATGATTCTCTTTTCCCATCTCTTCCCGGCCCAGTTTTGCCTCATAGAGACCGCTGGCGGTTGTTCCCTTCAGATAACGTCCGATCAGCGGATATTCACAGAACATGGAGAAGGCTTTCTGCGCCAGCAGAATCTTGCATCCGGTCCGTTCCTGAACGCTCTTCAGGATTTCCAGATTACGTGTTAATTTTTCTTCATCCAGCACATAAGCCGGCGTAGGAATTTCACTTATCTTCATACTATTTATCCTGTCACTTTTCAAGTACACTCTAATCTACCAGTACCGGATTTTCCTCAACCACCCACGGAAGTCCAAAGCGGTTCAGCGCTTCCATATAGGGATCCGGATCGAATTCATCTGTAGTAAACACACCTGGTTTCTTCCAGATCCCTGAAACCACCAGCATCGCCCCGATCATTGCCGGCACTCCTGTGGTGTAGGAAATCGCCTGAGATTCCACCTCACGGTAGCACTCCTGGTGATCACATACATTATAGATATAAATACTCTTTTCCTTTCCGTCCTTGATTCCGGTGAAGATACAGCCGATATTTGTTTTCCCCACTGTTCTCGGTCCCAGAGATGCCGGATCGGGAAGCAACGCCTTTAAAAACTGTATCGGCACAATGGACTGTCCCTGAAATGCAACAGGAGTTGTGGAAAGCAGCCCGACATTTTCCAGACATTTCATATGTGTCAGATAACTTTGTCCAAAGGTCATGAAAAAGCGGATTCTCTTCACTCCCGGAATATTCTTTGCCAGTGCTTCAATCTCCTCATGATGAAGCAGATACATATCCTTTTTGCCCACGCCTGCAAAATTGTATTCTCTCTTTATACTCATCGGCGGGATTTCTACCCATTTGCCGTCTTCCCAGTAGGAACCGGGAGCAGATACCTCCCTCAGATTGATCTCCGGATTAAAGTTGGTGGCAAACGGATATCCGTGATCTCCGCCGTTGCAGTCCAGAATATCAATCGTGTGAATCTCGTCAAAATAATGCTTCTGCGCATAAGCAGTAAACACACTGGTAACACCCGGATCAAAACCGGTTCCGAGAAGCGCCGTCAGACCCGCTTTCTCATAACGCTCCTGATATGCCCACTGCCAGGAATAATCAAAATATGCGGAAAAGCCCAGACGCCTGCAGCGTTCCTCATAAACGGCACGCCACTTTGGATCATCTGTATTTTCAGCCTCGTAGTTAGCCGTATCAATATAGTGGACACCTGCGGCAAGACACGCATCCATAATTGTCAGATCCTGATATGGCAATGCCACATTCAGTACCGCATCCGGCTGATAGGAACGGATCAGTGCTGTCAGTTCCTCCACATGGTCCGCATCCACCTGTGCCGTGGTAATCTTTGTTCTGGTCGTTGGCTGAAGTTTTTCTTTCAGTGCATCACACTTGGACACCGTACGGCTCGCAATCATAATTTCCTCAAAAATTTCACTGTTCTGACAGCATTTATGAATAGCCACGGAAGCCACTCCGCCGCATCCGATAATCATTAACCTGCTCATTGTATATTTTCCTCCTCTTTTAATAAATCTTCAATATATTTCGGCAGCATGAACGCCCCACGATGTAAATTCGTTGTATAATACCACGTCTTGATGCCTCTTCGGTTCCATCTCTCCGGATCAAAATCTGTAACAGGGTGGTATTTCTTGGAAGCAAATCCAAACATCCAGTAACCGGCAGGGCAGGTCGGAATACTTGCCTGATAAACACGGCTGATCGGAAAACTCCGGTACACCTTCCGATGCATGGCCCGGAAAGCCACCTCATCTTCATCATAGAACGGACTTCCATGCTGATAAACCATAATACCATCATCCTTCAGCGCGCGGTAACATTTTCCATAAAATTCTCTGGTAAACAACCCTTCTGTATGTCCGAAAGGATCTGTAGAATCATTGATAATCAAGTCATATTGATTCTCACATCCTCTAAGAAAGCGCAATCCGTCCGCATTGATGACTCTGACTCTTGCATCGTCAAAACCTTTCGCTGTCTCAGGGAAGAATTCACGGCTGACTTTGACAAATAACTCATCCGGTTCCACCACATCAATCGACTCAATTTCCGGATATTCAATACAGGTTCTTGCCACTCCGCCGTCTCCTCCTCCAATGATCAGAACATTTCTCACCTTCGGATGGACGGCCATCGGTACGTGTACCACCATCTCATTGTATATAAATTCATCCGCCTCTAAAAAAATAATCTCACCGTCCAGAACAATCATTTTTCCAAATTCTTTGGACTCAAAAACATCAATCCGCTGATATTCACTGGCGGCGCTGAACAATTGTTTGTCCACCCGTATACTGGTCTTAACATTTTCCGTATCCATCTGAGAAAACCAGATATCCATAATTTACCTCCTACACGATCACATTCAGATACTCAACCGCCGGATCCATCGTTCCCTGCACAGAGCATCCCTTTTCCTTTGCATACAAAATATATGCTATAATCTCCCCTGTAATCCGTTCTCCCGGCGTCAGAATCGGGATTCCCGGCGGATAACACATCACAAGCTCCGCGCAGACTGCTCCCGCCGTCTCACGGATCGGAAGCTGTTTCTTCCTTGCATAAAATGCGTCCTGCGGTGTCATCACCTGCTCCGGCTGTATAAAATCCCCGCAGTAAAGACTGCTGGAATCCCTCTCATACCGATGCTTAATATCTTCCAGTGCACCTACCAGCCGCTCAATGTCCTGAATCCTGTCTCCGATGGAAATATAAGCCAATATATTGCCGATATCTCCAAATTCAATCTGAATGTCATATTCGTCACGCAAAAGGTCGTAGACCTCAATGCCTGTCAATCCGATTCCCTGGGTATAGATGGAAAGCTTCGTAACATCGTAATCAAATACACTGTCTCCATTGATCAGCTCTTTTCCATAGGCATAATAGCCGCCGATAGAATTAATTTCACTTCTGGCGTATTCCGCCATCTGCGTTACCTTTTTAAATGATTCCCTTCCTCTCAGCGCCAGATTTCTTCTGGAAATATCCAGACTTGAAAGAAGCAGGTAGGAAGCGCTGGTTGTCTGTGTCAGATTGATAATCTGACGGACATACTCCGGATCCGTATCCGGTCCGCACAGTAAGACAGAGCTTTGCGTCAGACTGCCGCCTGATTTATGCATGGAAACCGCCGCCAGATCTGCGCCTGCGGCAATTCCCGACACTGGAAGATTCTCACCGAAATACAGGTGTGTTCCGTGAGCTTCGTCCGCCAATACCTTCATTCCACGTTCATGAGCCATTCCGGCAATTTCCCGGATATTGGAGCAAATGCCGTAATACGTAGGATTATTGATGAAAACTGCGGCTGCGTCCGGATTCTCATCCATTACCCTACGCATCTCTTCCACTTCAACTCCCATGGCAATCCCGATCTCCGGATTCACCTTCGCCTCCACATACACTGGAATGCCCCCGCAAAGTACCAGTGCGTTGATGACACTTTTATGTACATTTCTCGGCAGAATAATCTTATCTCCGGCTTTACAGACAGATAGTATCATGCTCTGTACGGAGCTCGTGGTTCCATTTACCATCAAAAAAGCATGTGCGGCTCCAAAAGCGTCCGCAGTCAGTTCCTCCGCTCTGCGTATCACAGATACCGGATGTCCCAGATTGTCCAGCGGCTTCATGGAATTCACGTCCAGCCCTACACATTTCTCCCCAAGCAGACTTATCAATTCAGGATTCCCACGTCCCCTCTTATGTCCGGGGACATCAAACGGCACTACCCGCATCTTCCGGAAGCGTTCCAACGCCTCATAGATCGGAGCCGATCTTTGTTCCTCTAAATTCACCTTCGTATTCCCCCTCAACTCAAAAAGAGCAAGCGGACAATTCCACTTGCTCTACTAACGTCACAGAAATTTATATTTCAAAAAATAATTCAGAGTAATATCTGCAAACTATCTGCTACTCTTATTGACCGTTTCACAAGATGACTTGCCTTAGCAATGATTATAAAGTAATCAACTTATAAAATTTGAGCTTCTAACTCAATCAATAATTCGCTCTGCAAAACATACTCTGTTTTACTCACAGAATACATTATAGTCTTAATAAATACCTTTGTCAATAATATGAAAATTTATTTCCTGTTTTTATTTTTTAACTTTCTCAACAGAAAGACCAACAAATTCAGCAATCTTTTCAAAAGTTATGTGTTTCACACTCCATATTCATCAATACAGATTTTCTCACTCAGGCTCCCGCGCGCTGCATAAAGCGTCATATCTTCCCTTGTAGACAAACTCCATTTTACCAATGTCATGCATCTGTTTTCAATCTCAATCCCTGTAATGCCTCCCGGATGTATACAGCTTCCGGTATTAAAGTAAGGGGATTCTTTTGTTCCGATCATCGGATGATGGGTATGCCCGGAAATCAATAAATGACCTTTCTGCTCTGCCCATTCCGCTAACAGTTTCTCTGACTTTTTCTTTTTTGTATTATTTTTTGCCGCACTTGTGGGATCGGAAACCCCTACTTTTTCCAGCGGCTTCCACACATAACGCACCAGAAATCTGGAAAGTTTCCAGAACGTACTGTTCAGAGGGTCTGCCTGATGTCCGTGGGTCAGATAAATATCTCTTTTCTTCTCCTGATCCTCAAGTATGATCCCTGAATAAAAATTCACCTTCGGACATAGCGGGATTTCCTGCATCTGCCGATCACAATAGTAAGAACAAAAATGTTTTCTGGCGAAACGAGGTTCTCGCTTTACCATATCATGGTTTCCATACAGGGAATACATTCTCCCCTTTCCATAATACCGGGCTAACATCTGAAAGCTCTGTTTATGAACCTCCTTAATCTGCCTGATGGAACGATTTTCCCACAATTCATCCCCATCCCCCAGTTCAATGTAAGTAAATCCTTTCTGAAAATAATGTTCTAAAGCTGCAAGATACAAAAATTCATTTTTGAGAAAATTATCATTTGTATTGCCCACTCCGCGATGACAGTCACTTAACAAAATTATTTTCGTATTCTTATCAAGCGGCAGCCTTAAAGCCTCCTCGAAAGCTTTTGTGATCCTTTTACCGGAACTCATACACACATACTTCCTTTCCGGTGTTTTTTTTGCTTTCTATTTTTTCGGAAACAGAGCAAACGGCGAAATGCAAACGGCACCATAAAATAAAGATACAAAAGCCGATCTAAGGTACAAGTAAAAACATCTGTAATTTTGCAATAAATCCGGCAGAACAGACGATTCTTCCACTGTGACCATCCGGCACGGCAGCCGCTCCTTCCTGTCGGTTGTTTACTGCGCGGCACGGAAAATGTAAATGCCACCGTATTTTCACAGATATCCAATTCACATCTGTTATATCCCCGAGTCAACAATCCCCCTACAAATCCGCAAAGCATTTCCTGGTCGAGACAGGTAACGGAAACCCGCATCTCAAGATTTCCCGGTTCACTGTATCTTCCCATACAAAAACCTGTAAGCCACCAGTGTCTCTCCCGGATCTGAAACAACCTGCATCCCTTCTCATACAACTCCATCTCAAGGCAGAGCAGCTGACTATCCTCCACACTGTGAAAATGGGCATCTGCATACTGCTCGGGTGCCACTATGGAGTCCGCACAGTAAACTCCAATCTCTCCTCCTGTGTTGATTCCATACTGTCCCTTCCAGAACTCAATCCTCCAGGTCCGCCCCTGATAATTAAAGTAAATCGGTTCACAGTCAAAAACCATATTAAAATGGGGCGCACTCTGATCAAAGAGAGAATGATATCCAAACTTCCGCTGCCATGCATCCAACTCAGATGTAAAGATATCCTGCGACGGCAGATAAGAAAATCCCCAGGGATGTATCAACTCATTCAACTTACAATACTTTTCACAAAAAGACATTTTACAAATTCTTCGGATCACCCTTTTTTTCCTGTAATGCAGAAAAAAACAACAAACGATCCCTACTATCAGTAGAATTCCAAATATAAAATACATGCTGACAATCCTTTCTCATATTTGTTTTATAATATGCATCAGGCAGTATGAAAGCACGTTTAAAATGATTCCTCTCTTTTTATAACAAAAAAGGCGCTGCAAAATACCTGATTTTACAACACCTCTTTTTTTGCAATTCTGTCATTTTTACACTGACTCTTCGAACAGCTTTTGTATAATCAACAGACATTACCATTCATGAAACTCTTTAGTAGTTCTCTGCTTTTATCTGGAAATAGCTCTGCGGATGCGCACATACAGGACAGACTTCCGGAGCCTTCTTTCCAACACAAATATGTCCGCAATTTGAACACTGCCAGATTACATCCCCGTCACGTGAAAAAACGAGATCACCCTGAATATTGGCCAACAATTTCCGATATCTTTCCTCATGCTCTTTCTCAATCTTTGCTACTTCTTCAAACAAAAATGCAATTTCATCAAAACCTTCTTCTTTTGCTTCCTTTGCAAAACCTGCATACATATCTGTCCACTCGTAATTCTCTCCGTTTGCAGCCTCAGCAAGATTGTCAACCGTTGAGCCGATTGCACCTCCATTTAAAAGTTTATACCACATTTTGGCATGTTCCTTCTCATTGGATGCCGTCTCCTCAAAAATGGCTGCAATCTGCACATAGCCGTCCTTCTTTGCTTTACTTGCAAAATAAGTATACTTATTTCTGGCTTCTGATTCCCCCGCAAATGCTGTCCTTAAATTCGCTTCTGTCTTCGTTCCCTTTAATTCTTTCATTTCCTGCCTCCTTTTTATATTTTAATAATAGTTACTAATTTTATTATAAAATATTTTATGAAATTGTCAAGTTATTTCTGAATTTTCACTTATACAAAAACCTCCTTCACGAATTAAAATTTATTGATAAATCAGCTCATATTTATTGACAATCTCCCTTCTTCTGCACTATAATAATTTTCTAAAACCTGTAAAGGCTATGGATTTTTCTAGATGATATCTATTTTCGCCATACAATTATTTTTCATATAATTGTATGGCTTTTTTATATATAAAAATGTAAAAAGGAGTTTTGAAAATGAACCAAATATATATGAAAGAAAAACCTGTTTTACAGTTGGTATTATCCATGTCACTGCCCATGATCCTGTCCATGACGGTGAATTCTCTATATAACATTATCGACAGCCTTTTTGTCTCCAAAATCAGCGAACAGGCGATGACATCCCTGTCTCTTGTCTATCCCCTTCAAAATCTGATCAATGCAGTCACAATCGGTTTTGCCATCGGAATCAATGCAGTGATTTCCATCTATCTGGGCGCTCAGGATCACAAAGGAGCGAATGCAGCAGCAACCCAGGGAATGCTTTTGAGCATTCTGCACGGAATCCTGCTGATGATTGTCTCCATCGCTGTTATGCCATTTTTTTTAGAGGCATTTACGTCCGACGCAGAGATTATTTCACTCGGACTGCAATATTCCAAAATTGTATTCCGTTTTTCCAGTATCATTGCACTGGGTCTTTTCTTTGAAAAACTATTTCAGTCCGTGGGAAAAATGACGGTTTCCATGATCTGCATGATGATTGGCTGTATTGCAAATATTATTCTGGACCCGGTTCTCATTTTTGGATTGGGACCTGCGCCGGAGATGGGGATAGAAGGTGCAGCGCTCGCCACAGGAATCGGGCAGGTTCTGACCCTGACTGCATACCTCTTTTTTTACTTTTTACGTCCCATTCCGGCGAAAATTCATATCAAAGCGTTTTGCTGGGACTGGAAACTGATGGGAAAGTTATACGCGATCGGAATTCCGGCAACCTTAAACCTTGCTCTGCCCTCCGTGCTGATTTCAGCTCTAAATGCCATTTTATCCGCCTATTCCCAGTCCTATGTGCTCGTTCTGGGAATCTATTATAAGCTGCAAACATTCCTTTACCTGTCTTCCAATGGCATCATTCAGGGCATCCGCCCATTGATCGGCTATAATTACGGCGCCGGAGAATATAAAAGAGTGCGGAAGATTTATTCCACCACCATGCTGCTAACCATAACCATCATGGCAGCAGGAACCGGACTGTGTCTGATTTTTCCGCATCAGCTCATACTTTTATTTACTGATAACAAAGAAACTGTCCGGATTGGGGCTCTCGCCCTGCGTATCATAAGTGCCGGATTTGTAGTATCCTCCGTATCCGTAGTTTCCTCCGGGGCACTGGAAGGACTGGGTATGGGTATGCCATCCCTGATCATCTCACTATGCCGGTATCTTATTATTCTCATCCCCGCCGCATTCCTGCTCAGCCGCCTGACAGGCGCAACAGGAGTATGGCACGCATTCTGGATTACGGAGTTCGCATCAGCAATTATCTCCTACCGGATCTATCGAAGAAAAACACCCTGACTCCTTTCGCTTAATTGACCATATTCTTGTTTATTGCTATAATAAATCTTTGAGAAATTTTATAATTACCCTTGAATAACTATCGAAAGGATCTATCTGCAAATGAACCGCATGAAAAAAATATATTGTCGGACTTTTCAATCCGCATTCAAGTTTGCACTGCCTTTTCTTCCTTACCGAAAACCGAAAATTGCAGGCAGTGTAAAGGCACTGCCGGATATTTTAAAGAAACACAAATGTACTCGCGTGCTGATTATCACAGACACCGGCATTCAAAAGCTGGGACTTACAAAACGGTTGGAACAGGCATTGGAAAATAATGGAGTTCTTTATTTCATCTATGACAAAACCGTTGCAAATCCAACCACAGCCAATGTGGATGAAGCGATTGATCTCTACCTTACCAATGAATGTCAGGCAATCATCGGCTTCGGCGGTGGCTCCAGTATGGACTGTGCAAAGGCCGTCGGCGCACGGATTGCAAAGCCAAAACAGTCACTGGCAAAAATGAAGGGAATTCTGAAGGTACACAAAAAACTTCCCCTTTTGATCGCCATACCCACAACTGCCGGAACCGGAAGTGAAACGACCCTTGCAGCAGTCATTACCGACGCTGAAACCAGACACAAATATGCAATCAACGATTTTCCACTGATTCCAAGATATGCCGTGCTTGACCCAAAGGTGACTTTGAGCCTGCCTCCATCTATTACTGCTGCAACCGGCATGGACGCCCTGACTCATGCGGTGGAGGCTTATATCGGAAACTCCACCACACCTGATACCAGAAAAAATGCCCTGCTGGCCGTAAAACTTATATTTGAAAATCTGGATACCGCTTATCAGGATGGCAGCAACCTGGACGCAAGGCGGAATATGCTGAAAGCATCCTTTTACGCAGGCTGTGCATTTACCAAATCCTATGTTGGATATGTACACGCTGTGGCACATTCACTGGGCGGAGAATATAACGTTCCCCATGGTCTTGCCAATGCCATTCTCCTTCCATTTGTCCTGGAATCTTACGGCAAATGTATTCACAAAAAACTGCATGCTCTTGCTGTGGAAGCCAACATCGCATTCAAAGAGGATTCCCACGAAGAAGCCGCACAAAAATTCATTGATGCAATTAAAGATATGAAAAAACGCTTTGGAATCGGTGATACCATCAAAGAAATCCGGGAAGAAGACATCCCGAAACTTGCCCATTACGCAGATAAAGAGGCAAATCCCCTCTATCCGGTTCCGGTGTTGATGGATGCAAAAGAATTGGAGAAGTTTTATCATCTTCTGATGGAATTTTGAAAGGTCTGGTACAACTTATGACTGAACAGGAAATCAAAAAAATCGTAGAAAAACAACGGGACTTTTTTCTTACTGGAGCCACACTGGAAGTTGCCTTTCGGATTCAGGCTCTGAAAAATTTAAAATCCTGCATCTTAAAATATGAATCTGACATACATGCCGCCCTCAAACAGGATCTGGGAAAAAGCAATTTTGAAGGTTACATGTGCGAGACAGGGTTAGTGCTAAGTGAAATCAGCTATATGCAAAAGCATATCCGTTCCTTCACGAAAGAAAAAACCGTCCATACACCCCTTGCACAATTTCATTCCAGAAGCTTTAAAAAGCCCTCGCCTTACGGCGTTGTTCTGATTATGAGCCCTTGGAATTATCCATTTTTACTGACCCTTGATCCACTGGTGGATGCGCTTGCTGCCGGAAATACCGTCATCTTAAAACCCAGCGCTTATTCCCCCTGTACAAGCGAAATTATCAGCAAAATCATAAGTGAATGTTTCCCTTTGGACTACGTTTCCGTCGTTACCGGAGGACGTGCCGAAAATACCTGCCTTTTAAACGAACACTTTGATTATATCTTTTTTACCGGAAGTCAGACAGTCGGAAAGGAAGTCATGCGTCATGCTTCCGCCCACCTGACTCCCGTCACTTTGGAACTTGGCGGAAAAAGTCCCTGTCTGGTAGACAACACTGCGGATCTGAAACTGGCCGCAAAACGAATTGTATTCGGAAAATTCCTCAACTGTGGTCAGACCTGCGTGGCCCCCGACTACATTTACTGTGACAGCAGCATCCAAACACCGCTGATTGAAGAAATCAAACGGCAAATTCACTTACAATTTGGCGGCACTCCCCTCCAAAACGACAATTACGGCAAAATCATCAACGAAAAGCACTTCCGGCGATTGACAGGTCTGTTGGATAACCACAAGGTGGTATACGGCGGGAATGCTGATCCCCAAGCTTTGAAGATCGAACCTACAGTTCTAAAACATGTTACGTTTGGCGACCCCATTATGCAGGAAGAAATCTTCGGGCCGCTGCTTCCGGTTCTTACCTACGCTTCGATGGATGAGGCAATCCAAAAAATTAATTCCATGCCCCATCCTCTGGCTCTCTATTTGTTTACAAAGGATAAAAAGACTGCCCGTAAGGTAACCGCAACATGCGGCTTCGGCGGTGGCTGCATCAATGATACGATCATACATCTCGCCACCAGCGAAATGGGATTTGGCGGATTTGGCGAAAGCGGAATGGGGGCCTACCATGGCAAAGAGGGCTTTCAGACCTTTTCTCATTTCAAAAGCATTGTAGATAAAAAAACCTGGCTGGATCTGCCCATGAGATATCAACCCTATAAACCGTTTTACGAAAAATTGATTCATCTTTTTCTCAAATAAAAATACACTCCTCATTCAAAAAGAAACGTCCCCCAGAACTCTTTTATTCTGAGGGACATTCTTTTTGCTTTTCAGCCTTCTTATTTTATGATGAGAGCGTCAAAAAGTATTTTGACGCTTATGATACACGGATTGCTCCGCATTTCATGCTCCCGCAATCCTAAAACACCTCAAATTCACTCATTTTTCTACGAAAAATGGCTACTTTTCGGTGTTTTTCGCGTTCCAAAGTTATGCTTTTTCATGCAAGCATGAAAAGCATAACTTTTTGACGCTTGTATCATTTTATTTGAAATTTTTCAAAAATCTTTCAATAATAGCTGCACACTGCGCGCGCAGTACGTCTTCCTGCGGCTCCAGGCACTGATCTTGTGTGCCCTTGATAATTCCGTTTGCAACACACCATTTCATCGCATCTGCCGCGAATTCACTCACTTGCTCTGCATCCTTAAACTGTGTCAGCTCCACTGTTTTATCATTGTCGTAATTTTTGTAAACTGCATATCTGCACATTGCAGTTGCCATCTGCTCACGAGTAATTTTATCTGACGGTCCGAACTTTTCACTGTTTCCATAACCGGTCATGATACCACTCTCATTCGCCCACATGACTGCTTTTGAATAGAATGTATCCTCTGCAACATCAACAAATGCTTCCGCGTCAAATGCTACTTCCGGCTCATTTTCCATACGATACAAAACTACTGCAAACTGTGCACGGTTTAATGCATCTGCCGGACCAAAGACTCTTTCCCTTAATCCAGTCATGATTCCTGCATCATAGACATATGCAACACTGTCATAATACCAATCACCCTCTTTTACATCGTCAAATGGAAGTACTTTTACCGGTTCCTCGGTTTCTGGTATAAATGGTGTTCCGTTGGTAGTCACCTGCTTAAAGGACCAGGTCTGCTTTGCTCCGGTAATTTCCTCTGACAGGCCAAGTGCTGTACCATTGCCGGTGATACTCAGATACTGACCGGTCTTAACATTCTTCAGTGCATAAAATCCTTCTTCACCTTCTACTGCTTCCATCGTCCAAAGCTGTGCCGCGTCCGCATCATCTGCATCTTTCTGGGTAATCGTACCATTCTCTGCTGCTGCCAGCGATTTTTCAGAATTGAGGTTCTTCATTACGTAGGTCTTGTTATCCTTCGCTACCGGAATCCACATCTGATCCAGGGAACCTACATTTGCCCAGGATACTACCGATGCTCCGCTCGCTGTGGAACCCTCCCATACAGCTGCTACTTCGCTGTTTTCTTTGTTTGTAACAAATACAGCACTGTCAACGCCTTTATCGGAAACCAGATCTTTCTCTACATCCAGAGATTTTACGTAAATGTAATTATCCTGTTTATCAAATCCCTTGCTTCCGTTGATCAAAAGTTCTCCGGTTGATAACTGCAGATAACATCTGTTGTATCCTGCAATCGCTCCGGTTTCATAAGGAATCCATGCCCCGGTTCCGTCATTCTGTGTGTTGATAAAGATCTCAGAAAGTGAACCTGTTCCCGCAATTACACGCCCATCCTGAAGGGTGTATACGTAAGGAGAACCGCCGTATGTACCATTGATACCAGGAAGTACCTGTCCCGGATCGGAAGGATTCCAGTTATATGGATCATCTGCAATCTTATAGAAACTCTTGATCGGATTACTGGTTCCAACACCTTCGTATACCATCATCCATTTTCCGTTTTCCAACTGTGTTACGACCGGCATACCAGGTCTTGCGTGTACATTTGTGGCAGTGAATGAAACAACATCTACTAAATCACCCCAGTTTTTACCGTCTGTTGTAATCTGGTAAACCAGTTTCTGTCCGTTTGCCGGTACTCTTTCATCTGAATAGTAGCAGATCAGTTGATGATCATAGAATACGAAGAATGGCTCCCATACCGGATCATATCCCATGATGTTACGTCCGCCTTCTGCAATTGTGCTTAAATAAGTCCAGTTTCTTCCTCCGTCTGTACTATAATACAGATCGAGGGAAGTTTTCCATAATCCGCCGTAACCTGCATCAGATACCTGAGACGGATTCTCTTCAATTGTTACAGCATCTCCTGCGCAAAGCAGAGTTCCTGCCTTTAAGGTTCCCATATCTTCCGGCAATACAAACAACTGCGGGCAGTTATGCATACTCCATGGATGACGGATTGCTCCCTCTGTTCCCTCTTCTGCCTCAACTGCGCTGTCCGGAATTCCATTTTTATAGGTTACTGTAAACCACTCATCCGGATGTACGCTGTCATCGTTTACAATTTCTCCTACCTTATCCCATGTCTTACCTTTGTCTTTACTTTCGTAGATCGGGAATACATACTCGCCATTTGCTGCTTCTGAGGGCAGACCGCTTTCAAATGTACAGTACAGTGTTCCGTCCAGTCCTTCCACAATTCTCGGAGACAGACACTGGTTTCTTCCGATGTAATTATTTGTCGGAACACTGACGATCCAGTCATCGCCTTCTTTCGGCATGTCCGCTCTGGCATCTGCAAAATTCCAGAACTGCTTTCCATCGTCTGCCTTTTCCGTCAGCTCTACATAATACTCATCGATTTCCTGTGCATATGGTGCAGAATTACTGTTCAGACTTAGATACTTGCCTGTCTCTTTATTTTTCAGTCTGCTGTATCCATCTGCATCCGTATCTTCCACTACCCAAACCTGCGCATCCGTATCTGCGTCCATATTCTGAACAACACGGGTTCCGGAAGCTTCCATCATTTTATCAGATTTTGCATTTTTCAATTTTATTTCATTTGCAGCTTCAGTTGCAACTTTATACCATCTCTGATCCATAGAACCTGAGTCTGTCCATTTTACAACATAAGCGTTATCCGCAGCAGATCCCTGCCAGACACCAAGCAACACATTATTTGCTTTATTGAATACAGAGTACTGTGTGGTATCCACTTCTAACGCTGTAACAGTTACATACTGATTAGAAGTAATATTTTCCAACGTAAAGGTTACTTTGCCTTCGCTGTCTGCTGTGAACGCAAGACCCTCTCCATTTACAGTGATCGCTTTTAACTGGGCCCCTTTATTTGCAGTTACTGTAAATTCCTGAGATCCGCCTGCTTTTGTTCTTGCAGTCTCCGGTGTAATTGTAGCATTCTCTGCGGAAGCCTGAATCACATAATTTCCTGATGCCTCCAGACTCCAAACCTGCGCATCATTGCTAAGATCTTCTGCAGTCTGCACCACATTTCTGCCTGCACCGTAAAGTACAGTATCTCCTCTTGTTACACAAAGACCACTCTCCACGTTCTTAATACGGTAAGCGTCCTCCGTTCCGTCCACGGCTTCCAGTGTCCACAGCTGATTGTCCGCACCCGTTGCAGCCTGCTGCTGAAGGGCTTCACTTCCATTTGGTCCGAGTACCAGAAAACTGTTTGCATTCAGCAACTGATATTCTCCGTCTTCCACCTCTTTGATCGCCCACCAGTGATCCGCTTTTTCTTCACGGCCCCAGGCAATCGAATTGTTCCCAACTCCCATTCCCTGATTATTATTTTCATCAATTACCAGATCAAAACCACCATTTGACAGATAATAAGTTTGGTCAAATGCAGTGTCAGAGGATCCCCCCAGATCCGTTGTCTCTGCTGATGTAGTCATGACTCCACCTGGAACAACCATGACTGCTGATAAAAGACCAGCTACTACCTTTTTCCAATTTCGATTTCTCAAAACATTTTCTCCTTTCCTTCTTACGACGTTTATAATGTTACACTATCATTTTTTTTGTAGAAAGAACATAGAAAAAAATGTCCGATTTCTCTAATTTTTCGTGTTCTATAAATATAGGGTTGACACACTTGCTAAAGATATTTAGCTGAGTGTCAACCCCGGTAAGCTATCAATTGCAGTCATATTCAATTTTTATATCACATATTCTCTTAATAGTTTTTTATCAATTTATATACATTTTCATAAATCTTGTCAAGACCGTTGCCATCTGCGCCCTGCTAAGAGAACTTTGTGGATTTATACATCCCTGATCTCCCGAGATTATATTTGCGCCAATTGCCCACTCCATACTCGTCCGAGCAAACTCAGCCACAGCATTGCCATCTGGGAAAATATTCAATGATTGCCTTTGGCTAGTATCATACCCTTTATAATTTGCAAAACGGAATAACATTGTTGCAGCCTGCTCTCTGGTAACCAAATCTCCAATTCCAAAAAGACCTGTATCTCCATATCCTGTAATAATTCCAGTTTGATTTGCCCAACATACAGCTGCCCCATACCAAGAATTCTCGTCAACATCCTTAAAAATATTATCACCTTCAACGTAAGGTTCACCAGCCATACGATACAAAGCAACTGCAAACTGCTCTCTATGTAATGGTTCTGCAGGTCCAAAATGTGTTTCATCCAAACCTGTCATAATTCCTCGTCTCTGTATGTAACCGACAGAATCATAATACCAATCTTCACTATTTACATCCAAAAAATCTATTGGTAAAAGACAATTTACAACCTTAATTTGTAATTTTGCATTATGATGATTGACCGTTACAATCTGAGGTAGCCCAATGCAATTCGGATCATAATTAGATAACAGTCCTATGTGACACGGAAATGCATAAGTACCATGTTCGCACACACTAATTATATGCTCACTCCAGCTAAAAACATAAGAATTTAATTCCCCCTTGGAACCAACATCTATTATCGTAGAATACCCAAGTGGATTTTCACTAATACTTCCATCATTCCCAGCAAGATATAAATTAGTAGGAATGCAGCCTGGTACTTCACACTCTGCATATCCGGATGCGTGAACACTGAGAGACTTAGTGCTCACAAGCAAAAGACCTACGGTCAAAATAGTTAAGATTCCTTTTTTTATCATTAAACTACCTCTCCTTTCTCTTCATAAACAAATTAATATCAAAAACTCTTAAATAATCTTTACCTTTACAGAAAGCACAAACACATATACTGTCTTTGAATCTCATGAACTATTACAAAACTTTTTTATAGAATATTACTGCTTTATGATAGCTTAATATATATTATGCACATTCAATTATGTTTTACAAGTAATTTTACAATGTTTAATATATAACGCTACCTCAATGAAATTTTTCCTTATGGCAGTTCTATTTCTACCCAATAATCATAAAGCAATTTATCTCTGAAACATTTTTAAGATTTATTCCTTATTTGCCATTATAGTATAAACTCCATAAAAAAAACGCAATCTAAATGATTACGTCTTTTTTATATGTATACACTTTATTATACAACTCTCCTAACTGCAAGAATCGGCTTATACTGGGCATTAGAAGTGGTCTTAATCCCTCCCTGTGGATATGGTGCACTATTAGATGCATGTACGATACTTCCACCACCCATATAAATAGCTACATGACCGCTATAACAGATAATATCTCCTGGCTGTGCTTCCGCATAAGATACAGAGCGTCCAACACCTTGCAACGCACCTGACGTTCTTGGAAGACTATATCCAAAATGAGCGTACACTTGCTGCACAAATCCAGAACAGTCAATTCCATTTGTTAAACTATTTCCACCATATACATATGGATTACCAATAAAATTACATGCATAATCTACAATAGCCTGCCCGCTGGCACTTCCGCCAGATGAAGGTTTACTCGGCTTAGATGTATTATCACTTGGCTTAGATGTATCCCCACTTGGCTTTGAAACACTTTCACTTGGTTTCGATGTAGCTCCGCTTGATCCCCCTGTCGTCTGACTAGCAGTGCTCCCAGTACTTCCGTTATTACTTGGCTTTCTATTACTTGCTTGTTGAGCTGCCTGTCTTTCCGCTTCCGCCTGTCTTTCTGCTTCCGCCTGACGCTGTGCTGCTGCCTCTGCTTCCCGACGCCTTGCCTCTTCTTCCTGTCTCCGCTGTTCCTCAACTAACTCCTGAATTTTGGCATTTTGCTGACGAATCAATTCCTGATACTGCGATGCTACTTGCTCTGCAGCCGCAATCTGATTTTCATAATCTGCGCAGGTGGCTTTCTTCTCTTCCAGAATACCTTCCAGACTTCTCTGCTCCTCTTCCTGCTCCAATTTCATACCTTCTAATTCAGATTTATCTGATTCGAGTTGATTTCCCAAATCTGTAACTTGTTGTACGATTGTTATGTATTCATCAAGAGCTTTCTTATCATAGTCGTACAACTCCTGTGTACGGCTAACACTTTCCAATAAATCGCTGATATTTCCATCTGACAAAAGTACTGTTGCCCAAGAAATATTTCCACCATTCTCATACAGATACTGAATCCTCTTCTTCATAGCATCGTACTGCTCATCACGCTCTCCCTCTGCCGCTGCAAGCTGTACTTTTGTTTCTTCAATCTCAACCGTCTTCACCTCTATCTCTTCTTTCAATACATTAATAGAAGTGATAGTCTGCACCAATTTCGCATCAAGACTGTCAATTTCACCCATCAACTGATTTTTCTGATCTTCCAAATTATTAATCTTGTTCTTGGTTGCTTCTAATTGACTGCTTGTCTGTGCTTTCTGCTTTTTCACATCATCAATGGCATCTGCGTTTACCACCATAACCTGACCGCACCCAAGTATAACAGCCAGACTCATTGCCAATATTCTTTTTTTCATTTTATCAATCATCCCCTAAAATAAATTCCTAATCTCTTTGTAATATTTACGAAATAATTCTTCAATCCTTTTTCATGTTAACATAAACTGGATTAATATGCAAGCCATTTATAACGATTAAACTGTAAATTATTTATGAATATTTACAAATTTGTAAACTTATAGGACAATCTGCGACATTATTAACATTTTCCAGACTGCTTTTTCACAAAAAGAGAGCGCATCAGCCCAAAAGCTTCATGCACTCTTCCCTTAATCTATCAACAAACGCAATTTTCTGAATCAGCCAGACGCATTGTCAATACTTTATTTTTCTTTTTTCATAGTAAAACTACCTGTGCTTGCCCGAAAGGTATTCATGATTTCTCTGAAACTACATACGATGGTGAGTACGTATCCGATAGCCAGATCTCCGTAATAATTTGCCGTCAAATCCGACTCAGAAATAATCTCACCCAATCCTCTGTACACATCAAAAAACCCTGCACCATACTCTTTCAAAACATCATAGGCTTCCCACGTCCAGGCAATCCTGTTAGCAAAATAAATCATAACAAACATCACGATTACAGAACCGATCACACCCTTTTTATCCAGGTGTTTTCCAAACATCTCATAGCCCTTCATCGCGCAGATGCCTGTAACGGCTCCTGCAATTCCGGCAATATACCCTAACTTATAGATTAAGATCCAGACTACACATCCAATCAGCGAACCAAGCAGTGCACCGATCAGTCCCGGAATCAGATTACTTTTCTGCGCCTGTATGTTCTGCTGATTTTCCTTTAGATCCGCATGAATCTCGTTTGTACAGTTTCCGCACAAGTAATGATGCCTGCCGTTAATCTCGTAACAATCCAGATGTTCTATGGTACTTCCGCAATTTTCGCAGCCGGAAACATAATTGTAACTCATTAGATAGTGAATCACCGGATCCATCAATTCATTCACAACTGTCGGAATCTTTTTCGCAAGATTCGGAATTTTTATTGTCAGAACCACACAGTATGCATAAGTCTGCACATCCAGAATCTGCTTTACACGCTCCTTCTGCTGCTGCAAATATGTATTCAATTGTTGATTACCGGCATCATTGGGAGAATATGCATTAACTGTGAATATATATCGTCCTGCACAGGCATTCAATGTTATATAGAATCCCTTATAATTGCCGGACAGATGATCTTTAAAATCCTGCAGGCATCCTCCAAGTACTTGTGAACGTAATTTCTCCTTTAACATAATCCTTACCCCTCTTTTGTATTTTTGATTCTATAAATGTATCTCTCTTAGTTTTCCATCATTACCGTTACATTTCTAATCTTATTTCCTGCTAAATCTTTGGTCACATTTTTCTCTGCAACAACAAGTTCCCCGGATTTTATCTTATTACAGATCATGGTATACTGATCCAGGGTAAATGTCTGAAATGATGACCGCGTCATATCAAGTCCGACACTGGTACTTTCTATGCCCACAGTTTCTTTCTCTCCGCCAGCGTATTCGCCGTCCTCAATACTTTTCAGCATCTGATAAACCACATCTTCATAAGCATTCTCCACATATGTCAACACACTCCCGGAAAATGCTTCCAGACGGCTTTCTGCACTGATTACCAGTTTTCCCTTCTCATCCGCCGCTTTTCCGATGGCGTTTAAGATTGAATTATCACACCCGAAAATCACCTGACAGCCGCTGTCATACCACGCTTCCACTTCCTTCGTCACAGCCGGAGAAATAGCGGTTGTACCAAGATATCGATACCGAATCGTCACCTGATCTGGATTCAATCCTTTTTCTGATGCTGCAGCATTGGCACCCTGAACAAATCCGGAACCATAGCGGATTGCGGCATCATCCTCCGTCCCTCCCAGAAAGCCCAGATTCGTATACCCTTCCCAAACTGCTGCATAACCGGCCAGAAAACCGGCTTGTTCCCTGGAAAACAGCACAGCATGAGCATTCCCCCGTAATTTTTCCCGGTCACTGTCTTTGGCGTGAGGCACTCCGTCCAGAAGCAGAAATTTCACACTCAGATCTTCTTTCTGCATATCATATACTGCCGTCTCGAAAACCTTCCCCGGACAAATAATGACCTCCGCACCACCTTCCAACGCCTGATTGATTGCCTCCTCATAGCCTCTGGTGCTTCTCTCCCCCGGCTCATAATAGCCGCTGGTTTTGTCAAATTCTTTTGAAAATTTTTCAACCCCCTCCCACGCAGATTGATTCACTGACTGATCCTGTATTGTCCCACCATCTGTAATCAGCGCAATCTCTGTTTTATCCTTCTGTCCGCAGCCCGCCAGCAGCAACACCCCTGCAGCCGCTATAAACATATATCTTTTTCTTCTATTATTATATTTTCTCATTGGCAACCCCTTAAAATAATCGTAACTGCTTATAACTCTCCCAAATACTGCCTTCCTTATTGTGCAGTACTATCCTCTCTTATAGATTATAAGAGTTCTGCAATCAGAAAGAAAGTGTATAATTGTTACATTTTTGTTGCATTTATTGTAACATATTATGATACCAGGGTCAAAAGGTTATGCGTTTCATGCTTGCATGAGAAAGTAACCCGAACAGGGCGGATTTTGAATATTTTTAGGATTGCAAAGCAATCCATGTATCATAGTTGGCAAAAAGTATTTTAACCTCATGTTATCTGCAGATTGCTGCAGACTTTTTGTTTTTCCAATTCCAAAAGCATTATGTTTTCAACAATTTTTTCTAAATTTCATTGTTAAATCTATCTAAATTTTGTTAGTTTTTGCTTTTCCCATTGATTCATTCTGTGATTTGTGCTAAGATAAAGCCATCAATTGAAAAAGAATTCTGTTTACTGACGGATTTGTGGAAAAACCACAGGGGAAGCAGGATTTGCAATCGCCGACCGTCTGGGCAATGTTTGTAACGTTTACAAATGTTGTCCTTTTTTCGTTCATATATGGTGATGTCCGCCCTAGTGTGCTGTCTCGTCACTTTCAGCAAAATGACGCAGAATGGATTTTCAGCCTGCAAGGCGGAGGAATG
>OGQM01000187.1_pt1 | contig 65046 bp, 63 predicted proteins | sample 1553191 | NCBI WGS metagenome assembly OGQM01 (sample SAMEA2579954, study PRJEB22360) | human gut metagenome | biome: human gut; feature: human-associated habitat; material: faeces | place: Denmark | collected 2008/2010 | reverse complement strand
TGGGCGGTGATGGCGTCGCAGGGAGCGCACTCGCCGTCGGCGGTCGCCACGATAGGGCCGCGTCCGTCTGCCGGGCGCAGGGAGACGCACTTTGCCCGGCGGTAGATGAAGTAGGGCTTCGCCTGTTCCGTCAGCTCACCGTTCCGGAAGTGCCTGCCGCTCTTGTACATTCCCAGCAGGCGGGCGATCGTCAGGCGGGCCACCCTGCGGGTGGTGCAAACTCGATGGGCTGAGCCTCGGGGTCTGCATAAAAGCCGCCTCCATAGGTGCGGCCATTGCAGACGGCACACATCAGGCAGTCCACCGTCAGCTCCTCGCCGTCGATGGTAAAGGTCACGTTCCGGCCGATGTGGCCGCAGAGCTGCTTGACGATGGAGAGTGCATAGGCCATCTCGCCGCCGCAGAACGGGATGCGCCGGAACTGCGGGATGCCGTAAGCCACCTGTGCATCGAGTCCGGCGGCGCAGATGGTCGCCGAAAGGCCGAGGTCGGTCTGCATCAGATCAATGTCCACCTCACTGCCCGCCAGCTGGGCGTCGAGGTCATTGAACTCTTCCCGCGTGCCGTAGGTGCGCAGAAAATCATTGCCGCTGCCAAAGGGCAGACACCCCACTGCCGCGAGGCTGCACCCCTGCGCTCCAGTCAGCGCCTCGTTGAAGGTGCCGTCGCCGCCCGCTGTCCAGATGCGCAGGCTGTCCCCTGCCTGCGCTGCCTCCTGAAGGTCTGCTTCCATCACATTGACAAAAACACGCTCTCCGTCAACCACTGTTTTTCCGTCAGGAAGTGCTTTTAGATCACATGTCTGCAAAAAATCAATGGCCGTGTCCAGATTTTTATGTAAACCTCGATACTGTTTCAGATTCTGTAATTGATCGGTTATCATTTTTCTTCTCCTTTAGAGACGTCCATCCGAATTCCGGCTGCAGGCTTTTAAAGCTCAGCCAGTGCATCCTCGATCAGCCTCTGTGCATCAGCAACAACCGTTTCATCCTCCGGTGCAAGCGGTGCAAGCGGAAGCCGCACCCCGCCCAGCTCAAGTCCATACCTTCTTCGCAGGATCTCCTTCTGAACGGCATAAAGATTTCCCTTTGCTTCACACATTTTATAAATAACCGCATTCGCCTTATACTGAAGCTTCATTGCCTCTTCCAGATTGTTTTCACGGATCAGCTGATCCATTCTGACAAACAGCTCCGGCATAACCGCATAAGTACCTCCGATTCCTCCATCCGCTCCGATTGCACGTCCTGCCACGAACTGTTCATCCGGTCCGTTAAATACGATAAAGCCGTCCTGACCGCGTTCTCTGACCCCTTCTGCTTTAAACAACTGGATATCCTGCACCGGCATAGAGGAATTCTTGACTGCAATCACTCTTTCATTTTTTAACATCTCTTTTAACAGGTTCATGGACAATGCAGTTCCTGCGAGCTGCGGAATATTATAAATCACGAAATCCAGCTCCGGTGCTGCCGCACTCATCGCATTCCAGTATTCTGCAATTGCATATTCCGGCAGGTGGAAATATATTGGCGGAATGGAAGCGATTGCATCTGCACCTGCACTCTTTGCATGTGCAGCAAGCTCCACACTGTCTGCAGTATTATTGCAGCCCACATGTGCAATCACCGTCAATTTGCCGGCGGCCTCCTCCATAACTGCCTCCAGCACCTTTTTACGTTCATCGACATGCTGGTAGATACATTCTCCGGAAGATCCTCCCACATATACGCCCTTCACTCCCTTTGAAATCAGGTGACGTGTGAGCGCCTTTACACCCTGTACCGAAATATCTCCCTTTTCATCATAGCAGGCATAAAACGCCGGTATCACGCCCCGATATTTTGTAAGATCTCTCATTTTATCTTCACTCCTTGTATCAGATTTTACCTTTTCTTTGTTCTACGGATAACTGTTTTCCAAAGCTCCGGCATCAGCCCTTGACCGCTCCCATGGTAATACCCTTCGTAAAATACTTCTGGAATAACAGGAACACGGTGATAATCGGTACCGAAGCAAGCGCCGCTCCTGCCATAATCAAACCGAAATCAATTGCGTTTTCCGCCTGCAGCTTTGCAATACCGAGAGATATGGTCAGACTGCTTGTACTCGACAGCATGATCAGCTGCATGAAATAATCGTTCCAGCTGTTGATAAAGGTAAAGATCGCCAGTGCTCCAATCCCCGGTTTAATCATCGGTACCACAATCTGTAAAAAGGTCTTTGCCTCACTTGCCCCGTCAATCTGTGCTGCCTCCAGCATTTCCGACGGTACACTCTCTGAGAACTGCTTCATCAGAAACACACCGAAGGGCCATCCCACAATCGGGAAGATCACTGCCCAGATCGTATTGTACAGATTCAGCGCCGACATTTCCCGCAGCAGCGGAATCAGAATCACCTGCTTAGGCAACGCCATGGCACATACAATCAGTGTAAACAGAATTCCACGTCCCGCAAATCTTTTCTTGGCAAGTGCATAGCCGGCCATGGATGCTGTGATACAGGTAAGCAGCATGGACATCACTGCCATGAATACGGTATTAATCAGCCAGCGGATTGCTGCCGGAACACTTGGTCCTGTCAGAACCAGCTTTGCATCCCTGCTTCCGGTAAACAGACTGCTGAAGGGAATGGGGATCTGGAACAATGGGGCTGTCTGGCGGCTGAAAAGCTTCTGGTAGTTTGCCAGTGTCCATTCCTTGGGCCACCAGATCGGTGTTGTGGAGTTAATCGCCGCATTGGTTTTAAAGGATCCGGTAATAATCCAGTATAACGGGAAGGTGAACAGCACCGCCAGAATAACAATTACAGCCACACTGATGATTTTATATACAGAAGGATGTTTTGTACCTTTTTTATTTTCCATATCCGCCGCCCTCCTAATCATTCGTATTTCCAAGCTTAAACTGGATTGCCGAAAGGATTGCAATGATAATGGCAAGCACTACACCCATTGCGTCACCATATCCATACCGGTACAGCTTAAATGCAGAATAATAAATGTAATACATAATGGTATCTGTGCTGTGATTCGGTCCGCCTGAGGTCAGCAGCTGGATCAGTGCAAAGCACTGGAAGCTGTTAATTGTGGTAATCACAACAATATATAATGTGGTCGGCATAATCTGCGGCCACTTGATCTTCCAGAAGGCCTGAAGTCTTGTAGCTCCATCCACGTTTGCGGCTTCTACCAGCGAGGAATCCACGTTGCCAAGTGCTGATACATAAAGCACAATCGGCTGGCCTACGGAAGTTGTAAGCAAAATCAGTATGATACACGCAAGAGCATATCTTTCATCACCGAGCCAGTTGATATTCTGGTCAATCACTCCTGTCTTTGTACCAATATAATTAAAAATTCCATAATAGTTGTTAAACATCCATTTCCATACAACGGTAACCGCCACGGAACCGGTAACAACCGGGAGGTAAAATGCGATTCGGAACAATGAGGTTGCCCACGCCTTCAGATCTACGATCACAGCAGATACCCACAGGGAAAAGAAACAGGTAATCGGAACAGAAACCACAACGATAATCAGTGTGTTTTTCAATGCTCCAAGGAATATTTTATCGTTAAATAATTCTTTATAATTTGCCAGTCCAACAAAAACATCCGCCGAATTCATGGTTGACTCAAAAAAGCTCGTCCACACACATAAGACAATCGGAAAAATCACAAACCCCAGAAAGAAAATCAGACTGGGAAGCAAAAACAGGTATGCAGCAGTTGTTTCTTTTCTTACCAATACACGACTGCGCTTTGATGATTTTACTGCTGATTTCAATAAAAACACCATCCTTTCAACAACTTTTTGTTAAAAATCCCCTCCTCCATAATCCTGCGAGGAGGGGATTTACCTATCCATAATTCAAATTAATATTTCAATAGTTCATGATGTGATTATTCTGCTGCCGCATTTGCTGTGGCAACAAATTCGTCAACCGCTGTCTTAACATCAGCTCCGCTTCCTACCTGCTGAAGCATGTTCCACCATGCGGTACGGGCCTCTGCCCATCCCGGAATCACCTGATAATAATCACCCAGATACTGCATTAATACGCTGTAATCACTCATGGTCTTAACATCACTGTAAAGTCCTGTGAGATCAGCTCCGTCTACGGTATCACGTACTGGGAAGTAGGTAGAGGAAAGAACTGCATTCGGTGTTCCCTCTTTGCTCTTTGCCATATACCGGATGAAGAGCTTGGATGCCTCAATCTTGTCTGCATCGCCGTTGTCAAAGATACCAAAGCCCCAGATACCACCGCAAAGCTTTGTATCCGTTCCCTTTTCAGACGGGAAAGCCATGAAAAGAATTTCATCACCATCATTGGTAAGTCCGGCATCGTTATTGTCTGAATTTAACTGCTGTGCAATATTCCAGCAGAATGCCACATTTAATGCTCCCTGACGGAACAGATTAATCTCATCACCACCTGCGATGGAAGCATCAAAGTTGATTGCCTTGGAATCTGCAAGTGCCTGGATTGCCTTTACATTTTCCTCAGAATCTGCCGTATACTTCGTATGATCCGCATCGGTAAAGGTTCCGCCGTAAAGATTATTGACAAGGGCTCTGGTTCCCTGATCTCCACCCTGTCCACTGCAGTAAACTGCTCCAACCGTCTGTCCGGTATGCTCATATACCGCATCCATTGCTTTGAAAAAGTCTTCCGTTGTCCATGTATGGTTTTCTGCATCTACATACTGCATCGCATCTGCCTCTTCAAATACGGTCTTGTTAATTGCCATACAATGTGCCGTCATGCAAAGCGGATACTCATAAACAGCTCCCTCTTTGTTTACGCATGCAGCCAATACGGAGTCATAAATCTCAGATTTATCTGTGTCGTCAAGGATATCGGACAGATCAACCATCAGTCCCTTTGCTCCCCAGTTGGCAACCAGACGCTCGGGTCCTTCCATAATAAGGTCAGGAGCCTGTCCACCCTCAATTGCTATATTTACCTGGTCATCACCATTTGCATAATCCAGATATTCCACACTTACATGGATTCCCGGATATTCCTTGTTGAAATCCTCAACAAGAGAATTAACAACTTCTGCATTTCCCCAGGATCCGATCGGATATGTCCATAAGGTGATATCTGCAGAAATATCAGAACCACCGGCTGCTTCTTCTGTTGTCTGCTCTGTTGTCTCTGTCTCCCCGGCAGCTGCCATCTCTGTGGTTGTCTCTGTTTTTTCAGAAGCACCTGTATCCTTGCTTCCGGTAGTCTCAACCGTTGTTGCACAGCCTGCCATTAAGCCTGCTGTCATGGCGCCTGCCATAATAGCAGCTAATATTTTCTTTTTCATTTCCCTTCTCCTCCTTTTTTAATATCTTGTCTTTGGAAGTAATTTCATTTTAGAAAATTTTTTTCATTTTGTCTATATGTGTTTTACACTAATTTCATTTTGAAAATATATCACTTTTACACAAATTCAAGTCATTTTTCAATTCTAATAGTAACATTTGTATATTTTTTATTTATTTTCGTTTATTTTCGGTTCTTTTTCGGATCTTTTCATATGTTTTTACGAATGAAACTTTTTTTCATATTTAATCTTTTTCTTGCATTCACTTTCATTTTGATATATTATTTTTATAAGTAATCAAAGTTATGTCAATCCGATAACCCTATTTTTTTAACGAGGGGGAATAAATGATGAACCACAAAAATTTCTGGGATCTGCTGAACGAAAAGCAGGGTTCCCTTACCAAGTCCGGCACTATTATTGCCGACTACCTTACAAAGCACGCACAGGAAGCACAGTTTTTATCCATTTCTTCACTCGCAAAAGCCTGTAACATGGCAGAAGCAACCATTTACCGCTTCTGTAAGCAGCTTGGATTTGAAGGCTATAATGAAATGAAAATCTCGCTTGCCCAGGCAAATGTGACACCACCTGCGTTTTCTTCCTATTGTCTGGATCCTTCCATGACGACATCCTCTTTATGCGACACGGTATATGCATCCTTTCAGGCTGCAATTACCAGCACCATGAACGTGCTTGATTATACCGCAATCGATGAGGCCGCATTGCTTTTGCAGCGTGCCACCTCCGTTTACTGTCTCGGTCAGGGTGGAAGCATGGTTCTTGCAAACGATATCTGGGTACGTTTTGCGACCATCTCCAACAAATTCCGCAACTGCGGTGACAGTCACACACAGCTGGTAGCCGCCAGTCTTATGGGACCGGGCGATGTCATTCTGTTTGTATCTTACTCCGGTTCCACACACGACATGATGGATACACTGTCTGTCGCTAAAAAAGCCGGTGCAAAAATCATCCTGATCACGCACTACCCGGATGCCCCCGGCACTGCACTTGCAGATGTCGTACTTCTGTGTGGAGCACTGGAATCACCGTTAGACGGCGGCAGCATCCCCGTCAAGGTCGCAGCACTTTTTGTTGCTGAATCTCTTCTCCTGCGTTATCTGCTTGATAATCAGGAGCTTGCCAGAATCGCACGCAGTAAAACCAGTCTCGCCATGACTGCAAAGCTGTTATAATACCCCGTTTAAAAATAAAGAGTTTGCCTGCGCATCCCTGCGGAGCTTTTTGCTTTATAGGAATTTCCTATAAAGCAAGCAGAAAAACCCCTGACCATAAAGGTCAGGGGTTTTGCCGCTTCTGTCATATCATATATCTGTAGTATGCAATTTCAAATCGCACCGGAAAATCATTGTTTTTTCAATCCATCAAAATACACCTTGGTTTCAGCAACCACAACACCACTCAATACAACCAGTGCAATCAGGTTCGGAATCGCCATCAGTCCGTTGAAAATATCGGCAATGGTCCATACTGCGCTTACCGTCATGTAAGGTCCGATAAAGATCGCAAGGATGTATATCCAACGGTATACCTTAACCACCTTCAGCTTGCCGCCGCATAAATACTCCAGGCATCTTTCACTGTAGTAATCCCATCCAAGGATCGTTGTAAATGCGAAGAACACCAGGCAGATCATCAGAATGAAGGAGCAAAGCTGATTTGGAAGCGGAAGTCCCATCTGGAATGCCTTATCCGTTACGGATACCCCTTCCAATCCCATATCCCATGCACCGGTAATGACGATACAAAGTCCGGTCATGGTACAAATTACCAGAGTATCAATCACGGTTCCCATCATGGAAATCAGTCCCTGACGTGCCGGCTCCTCTACCTGGGCTGCGGCTGCGGCAATCGGGGCACTACCAAGACCGGCTTCATTCGAGAAAATACCTCTGGCAATACCCTTCTGCATGGCAATCATCATGGCGCCAAGTGCACCACCTGCGGCTGCCCGGACACCGAATGCTCCCTGCACAATCTCAACGATGGCACCGGGAATCCTGGTGATATTACAGATTAAAATAATGAGTGCTACTGCAACATAAAGAACTGCCATGAAAGGAACAATCACCTCTGCCACCCTCGAAATTCTCTTTAAACCACCGATAATAACAAGTGCCACGCAAACGGTAATGATCAGTCCTGCAATCACAACTGCGATGGAGTAATCCGTTCCAAAAAGATGAACGGTATTCTGACTGTCAGGATCAAAGAAATTCTTCACAGCGCTGGTAATACCATTTACCTGCGTAAAGGTTCCAATACCAAAAAGTCCAACGCCGACACCAAAGAACGCAAAGATCTTTGCAAGCCATTTCCAGTTCTTTCCCATACCCTTTTCTATGTAATAAAACGGTCCGCCAATAATGTGCCCATCCTCAGCTACCACACGATACTTAATGGATAACAGACACTCGGAATACTTGGTTGCGGTTCCAAGCAGGGCTGCCAGCCACATCCAGAATAAGGCTCCGGGACCTCCGGCTACCAGCGCTGTTGCAACACCGACAATATTACCGGTTCCGATGGTTGCGGACAATGCCGTACAAAGCGCCCCAAAGCTGGATACCTCTCCATGTTCACCGGTCTTTTCATTATCCCTGATGTGCCTGATTGCCATGGGCATCTTCGTAATCTGCAATCCCTTTAACCGGATAGTCAGATAAATACCTACCGAAAGGATGAGAACGATCAACGGGATACCCCACACAAAATCGTCAATCGTGGTTATTACGATACTGATTTGTCCTAACACTTTTCCTAACATTTTTCTTCCCTCTCATTTCTATGATTTTTTAGAAATATAAAAAGGACTGATTCTCATCAGCCCCCCAAAGAGTAGAACATGCATATAGAATGCTCTGTCCTTTTGCCTGAGAGATTGGCAGGCTTCCTGCCGTACACCTTCGGCGCCCTTTCATCAGGGACTCTCCAGAGTGTTGGTAGCTGCGCATCTTCGTACTTCTTTGTACTTCAACGCTTTAGCACATCAACACACAGTACTATAGCATATCATTTTTCCATATGCAAGACTATGTTTTAAAATAAATTCGAAAATTTTCGTAATTAATCTTCTTTCTCTGTCCTTGGTACTCCACCACGTGAAATTCCAAACTTCTCACGCATGGCAATCAGACGGTCTACCTGCTCTTTGGTAAAGCAGTTCTGCTTTCCGAGAATTTTCCCTGTAATCATCAGGATATTGGCATAATATTCCATGGATTCCAGACGATAATACGCGGCATAAGCATCCTCTGCCCAGGTAACGGCTCCGTGGTTGGCAAGCAGTACCCCGTTATGGGTATGACAATACGGTGCAATCACCTCTGCCACTTCCTTCGTACCAAGCTCCGCATAGGGTGCAATCGGAACATCCCCCAACGTAATCACGGCCTCTGCCAGAACCGGAACATCCAGTGGAATTCCCGCTATGGAAAAGCTTGTGCAGATCGGCGGGTGCGCATGACATACCGACCGCAGATCGGGATTCTCCTGATAGGCACGCAAATGCATCTTCAATTCAGAGGATGGCTTATGGGTTCCCTCTAAGACATTGCCCTGCAGATCCACCTTTACCAGCATCTTCTTGTTCATAAAGCCCTTGGAAACACCGGTAGGCGTCGCCCAGACTTCGTTTTCGCCTGTACGGATGGAAATATTGCCATCATTTGCTGCCACAAAGTTTCGGACATACATTCTCTGTCCAATATCCAGGATTGCTTCTTTTGCTTCCTTTTCAGAAGGATAAAAACAGTTATTTTCTTTTCCTCTGTTCAGATCGTGCTGCTTCTTTTGTTGTTTCTCTTTTTGCTTTTTCATACAGATCTCCATACTATGAAATTGACATCAAAATTCTTCTCTATACCGATCTATTTTTCATACCGGCAGCCATTCATCCCTGCCCCTTCACAAGCTGTGCAGCTTCCTTCTTCTTGCGAATCTGTGCCAGAGATTCCGTAAACGGAGCACGTGCAATTCCATACTCTGTAACAATTGCAGTAATTAAAGAGTGATCCGTTACATCGAACGCCGGATTAAAAACCTTTACTCCCTCCGGTGCCATCCGCTCCCTGTACCACATTTCCGTCACTTCCTCCGGCTTACGCTGTTCAATCTTAATTTCATCCCCTGTGGGGCAGTCATAGTCAATGGTGGATGTTGGTGCGCAGATATACATCGGTATGCCATACTGCTTTGCAACGGCTGCAACGACCGAGGTTCCGATCTTATTCGCTGCATCCCCGTTAGCCGCCACACGGTCACAGCCTACGAAGACTGCATTCACCCAGCCATTTTTCATTACGGTTGCAGACATGTTATCACAGATCAGTGTCACATCTACCCCCGCAGAATGCAGCTCATAGGCGGTGAGTCTTGCTCCCTGTAAAAGTGGTCTTGTTTCATCCGCAAACACCCGGAAATGATAGCCTCTTTCCTGCCCCAGATAAATCGGCGCGGTTGCCGTTCCATATTTACAGGTTGCCAGCTGTCCCGCATTGCAGTGTGTGAGGATTCCATCCCCCGGTTTCACAAGAGAAAGACCATTCTCCCCAATAGCCTTGCAGACAGCAATATCCTCTTCCTTCATCCGGAAGGCTTCTTCTCCAAGAAGCGTTACGATCTGTTCGACACTCTTTCCTTCTTCCTGCGCCTTCCGGAGAACCTTCTCCATACGGTTCAATGCCCAGGAAAGGTTCACTGCCGTAGGCCGTGAAGAATTTAAGAATTCCTTCTGTTCCAAAAACTGCTTCTCAAATTCTTCGCAGGTAACATCCTTCCGGTTCTTCCAGATTTCAAAGCTGAGCTGATAAATACCAAAAGCCGCAGCTACACCGATTGCCGGTGCTCCTCGTACCTTCAGCAGATAAATGGCATCCCAGATCTCCTGTGCTGTTTTTAATTCGATAATCTCTGTCTTTCCAGGAAGCAGCGTCTGGTCAATAATGACCAGGCAGTTTTCTTCCTTGTTAAAGTCTACGGTTTCGTAATCCAGTATGGTTTTGTTCTCGGAATTCTTCATTTTCTGTCCTTCTGTTCTGTTTTTGTGTTTTATTTCTTGTATTTTAATTTCTTCCGGGATTCTATGCTCTGTTTCTTGTGTTCTTTTTCTTGTTCTCTATATCTTGTATTCTGTTTCCTGTGCTCTGTTACTTATATATTCTGCACCACATTTTTGCACTTTTTTTACTTTATTTTTGTACTATATTTTCCGTGCTGCATGAACCGGCTTCTTCCTGATCCTTTTTCGGATACCGCTGCCTGCTTTCCAGGAGCCCATCCAGAACCATGATCCCTGCTCCTAAAAGAAAAGCCACCGCCGACAGCATCCGGTCTATCCTTCCAGCCGCTTTTTCCTTCTGTTTTCCCTTTTGTTTCACAGCTTTTGTCTTATACTGCATTTTGATTTTCGCAATTTTCTCCCTGCTTTTGGCACGCGTCTTCTCTCTCCTTCGCAGCTCCATCCGGAAGCGCTGTGCCGGGGTCTTATGTAATGGTAATTTGATCTTCTTACGAAAGCTTCGTCTTCTTTTCTTCTGCATGAGATCCCTCCCATCTCAAACCGTTATGACCATTCTGTCATGTCATTCCTAAATGAACAAATCACATCACATGGATTTGCTTGCTGCAATTACAGTGTCTCATATTTTTCTGAAAAAAGGAAGCGGTTGTTGCTTTGCAAAACTTGCAGTAGAATTGCAATTGTAATATACTGTATCTATCCAGAGCCATGCAATATCTGATAAACAGGATCGGAATGATTGGCTTAATAAATATACGGAAGAGGTACCTATCCTTATGGCCAAACATTACACAACCACATTCGATACCCGTCAGAATATGCTCAGACAGAATCTGGAAATCTTTTATTATGAAGACACCAATCTCCAGCCGGTGTCCAGCCACCGTCATGAGCATTATGAAGTGTACTTCTTTTTAAGTGGACCGGTGAACTGCCTGATTGATGACAAGAACTATCCGCTTGCTCCGGGTGACATTTGTCTGATTCCTCCCGGAATCTATCATCGTCCGGCATTCCGTAACGAAAAGGAGACCTATCGCCGTATTGTTCTCTGGATTTCTGCTGATTACTTAAACCAGCTAAAGCGCACCCATTCACAGATTGACTACTGCTTTCAGCTTGCACTGAATAAAAAACAGTATCATTTCCGGAATGATTCAGGGACTGCTCAGATTCTGTTTGGCAAGCTGTTTGATCTGTTGGAAGAATATCATTCGTCAGGAGCCTTTCACGAACAGCTTCTTACCTGCTATACCGGTGCCTTTCTGCTACAGTTAAACCGGATTGTGTCCGAATACTCTTCCCCGTCCGCATACCGGAAGCCCAAGGCTCTTTTTTCACAAATTTGTGATTACATCCATTCCCATCTGGAAGAAGATCTGTCTTTGGATGTTCTTGCAGAGAATTTCTATGTAAGCAAATATTATATTGCACACAGCTTCAAAGAAAATATGGGAGTTTCTACCCACCAGTATATTCTGAAGCAACGGCTTTATGCCAGCAAATCAAATATTCTTGCAGGCACTCCCTTAAGTGAAGTCTGTGCAAATTACGGTTTCACCAACTATACCACCTTTTTCCGTGCATTCAAAAAGGAGTTCGGTGTCTCTCCCCGTGATTTCAAGGATTCCTGTCAGAGCCAGTCCGGCATGACAGAGAAAGAATAGGGATTTTGAAATGTTATCCCCTGTACAGGGGTAACCTTTTCCTTCGCCTGTTCCCAATGACCAATGTACTATCTCTACTTTTTCAATATTTTCTGGATTCTTTTAATATTCAAGTCCAATCTTTCACATTAACTGTTTGAAAAAGCCTTGAAGTTGAAAGCTTTTTTTGTTACACTGCCTTTAACTTCAAAGTCTGAGCCAATACACCTGTTTTATCTGCAATGGTGTGACAAAAAGATATGTTAAATACATTGATGAACTTCTCTAAAAGACAGTATATTGTAGGAGCGAATAAAATAATGAATAAAAAAATAGTTCTTTCTTTTCCAGGTAGCAGAGGTAGTGAAATCCCTCTTTTATATTTTGCAGCAAAACATTATGAAGATTTAGGTTATGAAAAAGTATTTGTCAATAATCCCATTATACAAGACACCAGTTATGAAGTACTATTAAATACATTAATAGAAAATGCTAAAACAATAATAGAATCATTAAATCTTAGTGAATACGATAACGTCGAAATTTAGAAATAATATATAACATTATCAGTAAGATAAAATGTTGACAAGCTCGGGCCGATTTTCCCCTCTTCAAAGTACAAACTATTCCTTGAGTGCTTTTTGATTTTTATTCATCATTGCGCATTTAATAGGATGTAAGTTTACTTATTCCTTCCAATAAGTCTTTATCTTCTCTTTTGCCTGTTCTTCAGTCTGTCCATAGTTTCCCTGTAGTTCTTCTATTGCCTGTTCTTTTGTTCCTCCCAGTCTCTGGCAAAGAGAAATCATTGACTGAACAGCATTCTCCTGGCTTTTATCAAGATTTTCCTTCACCTTCTTCAATTCCTGCTCTGCTTTCTTGCGCTCTTTCTCTGCCCCAATCTGCTCTCCAATCTCCCGTTCATCTCTTCGAATCAGTTCCATTTCACGTTCTTCATCATATTCAAAAATACTCATCTTCACTACCTCAGCTCTTTGCTTTAACAAAAAATCCTTCAATATATCCTGCCGGATACAGTATTCGATTGCCGCTTCCACCGCCTGTTCCAACGGCATGCTTGCACTATTGCGCCGGACCTGTTCTACATACTGGGTATACTGCTTTAATACCGGACACTTCTCTTTCAAATCTTCATTCATTTCTGGATTAATGTTCAGTATGGTTACCTTTAATTCCAGTTCCGGATCATCTGTCTGAACTTCAAATGCTTCTGACAACCCTAAAATTCTTTTCTCCGGCTTCTCTTCTACTCCATTATAGAATACCACAAAATGCGGTGTGGGTAACTTAATTAATTTTGAACTATATAATGACTGGTCTTTCACATAAACCTGTAATAGTTCTGCCACATAGAACAAATCCCGTAAGGGCATATTCAAATTGTAAGTAGACTGATGCTCATACAGATTTACCTCATTCATAATCAGAAAAGAAATATCATTCTGCATTCCCATATAGATCGCATTATCCAACATGTTAAATGTAATCTGTGATGCATCCGTATAACCTGTTCCATTCAATGCATTATACAAAGACAATGCATTCTCCGGCTCCCTGAACAGCATCCGGCTTACCGTATCCTTATAGTTCCTCTGTACTTTGGGTTCTCTTGTTATTTCTTTGGTTGTTTTCCCTGTTGCTTTTGCTGTTCTTTCTTTTATTTCCTTTGCTGCTACTTTTTTTGTTACTCCCTCTGTCACTGCTTTGATTACTTTTGCTTCTCCCATTCTTCCTCCCTTTGGAGGAAGAGAAAAACAGACCGATCAACGTTTAATAAACGCTCATCCCAGTTATACTCATCGACGTCTGTTTTCCTTCCTCCCGCCTTTTCAATTGTTTGAGTGTGATTTAAAAGCATGGATTTCAGAAAACTTCCGTTTTCATAGTCAGAATAAATATAAAACAATAGATTTAGATTCGATCATTTGAAATATATGCTTTGTAGTGAATATAGCATACGGAATGTTATGCGTCAATGCAATTTTTGTAATCTTTTTATCAATTCCGGCTATATGTAACACCAATCGTCTGTGCTACCATAGGTAATATCAGAAAATACTGAAATTGGAGGTATTCTTATGGAAATGACATTACGCTGGTACGGCAGCAAATCCGATTCCGTTACATTGCAGCAGATCCGTCAGATTCCGGGCGTCACCGGAATCATTACCACCCTTTATGAAACTGCTCCCGGCGACCTTTGGAAACGTGAAGCTATTCATGTACTAAAGGAGGAAGTGGAGGCTTCGGGATTACATATTTCCGGTATTGAAAGTGTAAACATTCACGACTCCATCAAGATCGGTTCTCCCGACCGGGACCAGTATATTGACAACTATATTAAGACCCTGGAGCATCTTGGGGAAGAAGACATTCACCTGGTCTGCTATAATTTCATGCCGGTGTTTGACTGGACAAGAACCGAACTTGCCCGCGTCCGTCCGGACGGTTCCACCGTGCTTGCTTACAGCCAGAAAACGATCGACAGCATCGATCCACTGAAAATGTTCGATTCCATTTCCGGCGATTCCAACGGCTTCGTCCTTCCCGGCTGGGAACCGGAACGTATGGCACGGATTAAGGAACTGTTCGAGCTTTATAAGGATGTCGATGATGAGAAGCTTTTTGCGAACTTAAAGTACTTTCTCGAAGCGATCATGCCGATATGTGACAAATATGACATCAACATGGCCATCCACCCGGATGATCCTGCCTGGAGTGTGTTCGGTCTTCCGCGCATCATCATCAACCTGCCAAATCTGCAGCGTATGATGAGCATGGTAGACAATCCGCATAATGGCGTAACCTTCTGCTCCGGCTCCTACGGAACCAATCCCGATAATGATCTGCCGGGAATGATCCGTGCCCTCAAGGGAAGAATTCACTTTGCACACGTCCGTAACCTGCAGCACAACTTCCCGGGTGACTTTGAAGAATCCGCTCATCTTTCTTCTGACGGAAGCTTTGATATGTATGAAATTATGAAAGCCTTATATGATATTGATTTCACAGGACCGATCCGTCCCGATCATGGAAGAATGATCTGGGGTGAAGTTGCCATGCCCGGATACGGTCTGTATGACCGCGCACTCGGAGCTACCTACTTAAATGGACTCTGGGAAGCTATTGTGAAAGGAGAAGCACGCCATGGAATTGAGTAAAAAGGGAATTGCAGACCGCACTGCCTTTGAACAGAAAGGCTATGCCCTGCCGCAGTTTGACCGAGAAGAAATGATTGCAAAAACAAAAAAAACGCCACACTGGATTCACTTCGGTGCCGGTAATATCTTCCGTGCCTTTCAGGCCAATGTAATGCAGGAGCTGTTAAACAAAGGAATTATGGATACCGGTCTTCTGGTGGCAGAAGGGTTTGACTATGAAATCATCGAAAAGATGAACCGTCCGCACGATGACTTAAGTATTCTGGTCACGCTGAAAGCCGATGGCAGTATTGAAAAGACCGTAGTCGGAAGTATCGCAGAATCCCTGATTTTAGACAGTCACCGGGAGACTGAATTGGCACGCTTAAAGGAAGTGTTCGAAAGTCCTTCCCTGCAGATGGCAAGCTTTACCATTACTGAAAAGGGCTACAGCCTTATCAACGGAAAAGGCGAACTTCTTCCTGCCGTATCTGCCGATTTTGCGAATGGACCATCCCGGTGTGAAAGCTATATTGGCAAGGTTGCTTCCCTTCTTTATTACCGTTATCTCCATGATAAGCTTCCGATTGCCATGGTCAGCATGGATAACTGCTCCCACAACGGCGATCAATTATATGCCTCCATACACTCCTTTGCGGAGCAATGGACGAAAAACAGCCTCGTCTGTGACGGCTTTCTGCGTTATATTGAGAATCCTTCTCTGGTTTCCTTCCCCTTAACGATGATCGATAAGATCACTCCCCGCCCGGATCCAAAGGTGGAACAGCTCCTTTTAAAGGATGAAATCGATGGGTTGTCTCCGGTAATTACGCAGAAAAACACCTATGTTGCTCCCTTTGTAAATGCCGAGGAATGCCAGTATCTCATTATCGAAGATCTGTTCCCGAACGGAAAGCTTCCCCTCGATGAAGCCGGCATTATTTATACCAACAGGGAAACCGTGAATAAAGTGGAAAAGATGAAGGTATGTACCTGTCTGAATCCGCTCCATACCGCTCTCGCCATCTTTGGCTGTCTGCTTGGCTACACGCTGATTTCTGAAGAGATGAAGAATCCGTTATTAAAGAAGCTTGTAGAAACGATCGGCTGGAAGGAAGGCATGCCTGTAGTCATCAATCCGGGAATTCTCCGTCCTGAGGATTTCCTTACTGAAGTTCTGACGGTACGCATCCCAAATCCTTTTATGCCGGATACTCCGCAGAGAATCGCAACCGATACCTCCCAGAAGCTTCCGATCCGTTTCGGGGAAACAATCAAAGCGTATCAGGCATCCGATACCTTAAACCTTGCAGATCTTAAGATGATTCCGCTTGTTTTCGCCGGATGGCTGCGTTATCTGATGGGAATTGATGATACCGGGGCCGCATTTGAGAGAAGCTCTGATCCACTGCTCGATGACCTGACACCGTATCTCACCCAATTTACGTTAGGAGTCGTTCCATCCACTGAAGATACGGACAACATCCTGTCCCCGATTCTTCACAAAAAGGAAATCTGGGGCGTGGATCTGTACACCTGCGGACTTTCCAATCCCATCATTTCCGGTTTCCGTGAAATGCTCGCAGGTCCGGGTGCTGTGGAAAACGCTTTAAAACATTATGTAAACTAAATGACATTTTATTTTCAGTATTGTCAAAAAATCCCCGGAATTTTCGTTCCGGGGATTTATACTACTCTATAGAATTTCTACCAGGAAAACTTATTTAGCTGCTGCTAATTCTGCCTTCAGTTTTTCGGTTAAAGCAGGAACAATCTTGTTCAGATCTCCTACGATTCCGTAATCAGCCACATCAAAGATCGGAGCGGTTTCATCCTTATTGATTGCAATAATCATATCGGACTCTTCCATACCGGCTACATGCTGAATTGCACCGGAAATACCGATTGCAAAGTAAACATTCGGGCGAACGGTCTTACCGGTCTGTCCAACCTGAAGATCCTTCGGCTTCCAGCCTGCATCTACAACAGCACGGGAGCAGCTTACGGTTGCACCAAGAACCTCTGCGAGGTCATCAAGAAGCTTAAAGTTCTCTGCGCTTCCAACACCACGTCCACCGGATACAAGGATCTTAGCGTCCATAATATCAGCAACATCAGATACAGCCTTAACAACCTTTAAGATTTCTACATACTTGTTATCCGGAGTAAATCCAGGATTGTAATTGATTACTTCTGCCTTCTTACCAGCTTCTCTGGGTGCCTTCTGCATAACACCGGGACGAACGGTAGCCATCTGAGGACGGAAATCTGGACAGGCGATGGTAGCGATTGTATTACCACCAAATGCAGGACGGGTCATCAGTAACTGGTTATGACGCTGTTCCTTGCCAGGAATCGGGTTAATCGGGAAATCACCGATTTCAAGCTGTGTACAGTCTGCGGTCAGACCGGTATGAATTCTTGCAGATACTCTGGGCCCTAAGTCACGGCCGATTGCTGTTGCACCTACCAGGAAAATTTCAGGCTTGAATTCGTTAATTACAGATGCTAATGCATGTGCATAAGGCTCTGTTCTGTATTCCTTTAATTCAGGATCGTCCACAACAATTACCTTGTCTGCGCCATATTCAGCGAGCTCATCAGCTAAAGCTGCAACATCAGAACCAACTAATACAGCGGTAACTTCTGTTCCTAAATCTTTTGCAAGTTCTTTTCCCTTGCCAACTAATTCCAATGCGATTCCGCTAAGCGTATTGTCTACCTGCTGAGCAAAGACAAATACGCCCTTATAATCTTGAATATTCATGTTCTTCCTCCATTATATTTCAATATGCTTAAGATCTACTATCGAAAGATTAGATTACGTGTTTTGCTTTTAACTTCTCAACAATGTAATCAACAGATGCAGCGGGATCCAAGTTTACTTTTTCTCCTGCACCCTTTCTTACCTTATCGGATGCCTTAGCGATCTGTGTCGGTGAACCCTTAAGACCAAGGTTAGAATCTTCCACATCCTTAAGATCTGCTCTTCCCCATACGGTGATGTCAGCCTTGTATGCATCGAAGATTCCGCCCGGAGTCATATATCTGGGCTCATTTAATTCAGCAAGAGCTGTAATTAAGCAAGGCATTTTAGCCTTTAATACATGATATCTGTCATCGAACTGACGCTCAACGATTACGCTGTCACCTTCTACTTCAATCTTCTGAGCATAGGAAATTACAGGAATTCCAAGATGCTCGGAAATCTGGGGTCCAACCTGTGCAGTATCACCATCGATAGCCTGACGGCCTGTAATGATGAGATCATAGTCAAGATTACGGATTGCTCCTGCAAGAGTCTGGGAAGTAGCCCATGTATCTGCTCCACCTAATACTCTGTCTGTTACAAGGATTCCCTTGTCAGCGCCCATAGCCATAGCTTCACGAAGAACTTCTTCTGCCTTGGGAAGTCCCATTGTTAAAACAGTAACTTCTGCGCCATACTGATCTTTTAATCTAAGAGCCGCTTCCAGACCAGCCTTATCATCAGGGTTCATGATGGTAAGCATTGCAGCTCTGTCAAGAGTACCATCGGGGTTAAATTTAACGCCACCTTTTGTATCAGGTACCTGTTTAACACAAACAACAATTTTCATTGTATTTCTCTCCTTATTTTAAAATTAATATTATATCATAGTAAGCCGGCACTCGAAATGCTTCGCATTTTCTCCTGCTCTTCTTACTTCTCTTAAGTAAGACGGCACTCGAAATGCTTCGCATTTCTCGTTCGCGGTGCTGCGCTGCACCGCTCTGTCTTTCGTCCTGTCCATCTGCTCCTGCAAGCAGGGCAGCTGTCCAGTCCAAAATCCATCCGTCTTACTTAAGCAGGTTCGCGGAAATGACCATTCTCTGAACTTCGGAAGTTCCTTCGTAGATCTCAGTAATCTTAGCATCTCTCATCATACGTTCTACATCGTACTCTCTGATGTATCCGTATCCACCATGAAGCTGTACAGCCTTGGTAGTAACTTCCATAGCAACCTCTGCTGCACAAAGCTTAGCCTGTGCTGCTTCTACAGAATAAGATACCTTAGGGTTCTTTGTATACTCGTCCTTCTTGCAGGCTGCTGCATATACCATGAGCTGAGCTGCTTTGGTCTTGGTAGCCATATCAGCCAACTGGAACTGGGTATTCTGGAATGCACCGATGGCACGGCCAAACTGCTTTCTTTCCTTAACGTATTCAACAGTTCTGTCAAGAGCCCCTTCTGCAAGACCAAGAGCCTGTGCAGCGATACCGATACGTCCGCCATCCAGAGTATGCATTGCGATATTAAATCCCTTGCCCTGTGCTCCTAACATGTTTTCTTTAGGAATACGGCAATCAGTAAAGATCAGTTCGTATGTGGATGAACCACGGATACCCATCTTGTTTTCCTTGGTACCAAAGGTAAATCCGGGAGTTCCTTTTTCTACGATGAAAGCAGAGATCTCTTTCATCATCTTGCCTCTCTTCTCGATCATACCGGTAACAGCGAAGATCACGTATACGTCAGCTTCCTTACCGTTGGTGATGAAGATCTTGGAACCGTTCAGTACCCATTCGTCACCCTCTAAAACAGCCTTGGTCTGCTGTCCCTGTGCATCTGTACCAGCGCCGGGCTCGGTAAGACCGAATGCACCTAACTTTTCACCCTTTGCAAGGGGAACAAGGTATTTCTGCTTCTGCTCTTCTGTACCGAAGGTAAGAATCGGGTCACAGCAAAGAGAGGTATGAGCGGATACGATAACACCTGTTGTACCACAAACCTTAGATAATTCTTCTACACACATTGCATAAGTAAGAACATCTGCTCCCTGTCCACCGTACTCCTTCGGAATCGGAATACCCATAAATCCTGCCTTAGCCATCTTTTCAACAGTAACACGAGGGAATACCTCTGTCTCGTCTACTTCCTGTGCAAGAGGCTTAACTTCTTTTTCGGAGAACTCTTTGAAAAGAGTTCTTACCATTTCATGCTGCTTGTCTAACATAAAATCCATGTTTTATTTCCTCCATTATATATGATATTGGAATCACATTTGATCCAATTATATTTACTGTGCATCAACAGGGGTCTTTGTTCTGTCTGCATTGTAAACATAGAATCCCTTACCGCTCTTAACACCAAGGTTACCGCCACGAACCATCTTACGGAGCAGAGGACATGCACGATACTTGCTGTCACCGGTCTCATTGTAAAGAACATCCATAATAGCAAGGCAGATATCAAGTCCAATGAAATCACCAAGTTCAAGAGGTCCCATCGGATGATTGGCACCAAGCTTCATAGCTGCGTCAATACCTGCAATATCAGATACACCTTCCATCTTGATGAAAGCTGCTTCGTTGATCATCGGAACAAGGATACGGTTTACTACGAAACCTGCTGCTTCGTTAACCTGTACCGGTGTCTTGCCGATTTCTTCAGAAATCTTCTTAATGGTATTTACAGTCTCAACAGGTGTATTTACACCGGCGATTACTTCAACGAGCTTCATACGGTCAGCAGGATTGAAGAAGTGCATACCGATCATCGGACGGTTTAATCCGTTACCGATCTCTGTGATGGAAAGGCTGGATGTGTTGGATGCAAACACGCATTCCGGCTTTGCAATCTTATCAAGCTCTGCAAAGGTATTCTTCTTAACTTCCATATTTTCAAATGCAGCTTCTACGATCAGATCACAGTCTGCACAAAGGTCTTCCTTTAATCCCGGAGTGATCTTTGCAAGGATTGCATCAACAGCTTCCTGTGTTAATTTTCCTTTTTCTACAAGCTTTGCATAACCCTTCTGGATTTTCGCTTTTCCGCCTTCTGCCCATTCCTGCTTGATATCGCAGAGAGCAACTTCATATCCATCAACCTGGGCAAATGCCTTGGCAATGCCCTGTCCCATGGTACCGGCACCAATAATACCTACTTTCATTTCTTTTCCTCCTAAATTTTCTTAAATCTTATTCTGAACAGCGGCTTACTGCCCGCAGGCAGTTCTTCCGCCGTCATTTACATTGATTATAAACCAGAATCAGCAGTTTTTAAAAGGCTCTTTTACCTTTTCCTTATTCTTATCAAGGAAGAAAGCCATTCCGTACTTCTGATCCTCTGTTTCAAAGCAGTCACCGAAGAGCTTTTCTTCGATTACGATTGCCTGATCCATATCTGCATCCAGGCCTTCGTTAATTGCCTTCTTGCAGTTGCGGACAGCAATCGGTGCATTCTTTGCAATGCCTGCTGCCATCTTCTCTGCTGCGGGAAGTAATTCTTCCTGGGTATATACTGCATTTACAAGTCCGATACGATATGCTTCATCAGCCTTGATGTTACGTGCGGTATAAATCATCTGCTTTGCCATGCCTGCTCCAACAAGACGGGCAAGTCTCTGGGTTCCGCCAAATCCGGGTGTAATTCCAAGACCAACCTCCGGCTGTCCGAATACTGCATTATCAGAACAGATTCTGATATCACAGCTCATGGAGATTTCACATCCGCCGCCTAATGCAAAGCCGTTAACAGCTGCAATAACCGGGATCGGGAATGTTTCAAGCTTACGGAATACGTCATTTCCCTTCTTACCGAAAGCTTCTCCTTCTGCCTTTGTCAATGTGCTCATTTCAGCAATATCTGCACCTGCTACGAAGGACTTCTGACCTGCTCCTGTGAGGATTAAGCATCTTACCTCATTAAGGTTAACCGCATCAAGTGTTGCATTTAACTCGTCAAGTACCTGGGAGTTTAATGCGTTCAGTGCTTTTTCACGGCTGATGGTGATGATGCCGTATGCACCCTTCTGTTCATATACGATGAATTCCATTTTGTTTCCTTTCTGTGTCGTCTCTGACACCCTTACCTTTTATTTGATAACTGTTCCGTAACCTTCACAGTTATGTGTAAACATGGTTCTAGGGTGGGAGATCCCCACCCTGGAATTATGTTTTCTTTTTAGTTGATTAGTCCATCTTAACGATGGTAGAGCATCCCATACCACCGCCGATGCAAAGAGTTGCAAGACCGGTCTTGGCACCCTTAGCCTGCATCTCATGAAGCAGTGTAACAAGGATACGGCATCCGGAAGCTCCAACCGGATGTCCAAGAGCGATTGCACCACCGTTCGGGTTCAGCTGCCTGTCTACATCGATTCCAAGATCCTTACCTACTGCAACGGACTGTGCTGCGAATGCTTCGTTTGCTTCGATGATATCGAAGTCTTCAATCTTCATACCGGTCTTAGCCATTACCTTCTTAGTAGAAGCAACAGGTCCGATACCCATAACCTCAGGTCTTACACCTGCAAGTGCGCCTGCTACGAAAGTAGCCATAGGCTTAACCCCAAGCTCCTTTGCCTTTTCTTCGCTCATAACAACAACTGCTGCTGCACCGTCGTTGATACCGGAAGCATTACCGGCGGTAACGAATCCGTCCGGATTAATGGTACGAAGCTTTGCAAGTCCTTCGATGGTGGATCCGTGACGAGGTCCCTCATCTACCTTGAACTCGATCATTTCTTTCTTTTTCTTAACCATTACAGGTACGATTTCCTTCTCGAAAGCACCGGTCTTCTGTGCTTCCTCTGCCTTTAACTGGCTCTTTAATGCGAACTCATCCAGTTCTTCTCTGGTAAGTCCCCATTCTCTGCAGATGTTGTCTGCAGTTGTAATCATATGGTAATCATTGAATGCATCCCAAAGGGCATCCTTGATCATGCAGTCAACTAATGTACCGTTGTTCATTCTATATCCGTAACGAGCCTGAGGAACTGCGTAAGGAGCCATGGACATGTTTTCCATACCACCTGCTACTACAACATCCGCATCTCCTGCCATGATCATCTGTGCTGCCTGGTTCACACAGTTCAGACCGGAACCACATACAACGTTCATGGTAACTGCAGGAACTTCGATCGGAAGTCCGGCCTTGATGGATGCCTGACGTGCTACGTTCTGTCCAAGACCTGCCTGGATAACACAGCCCATATAAACCTGATCTACAGCCTCAGGTGCAACACCTGCTCTGTTTAATGCTTCCTTAATAACAATTGCTCCTAATTCTGCTGCCGGTGTTGTGCTTAAAGAACCACCCATGGTTCCGATTGCGGTACGGCATGCACTGGCGATAACTACTTTCTTTGCCATTTTTCATTCCTCCGATATTCGTTGTTTTCATTTAATTTACGGGCTGAAAATGATTGTTAAATTTTTATCATTTCCAACGCAATTATTATATCATAGGGTATTTATTTTTGCAATGGATTCCCTCTCGATTTACATTTTTTTCATTTTCCTTCAAGAATCCGTCTTAATAAAAAATCTGTGCAATCGGGGAAGTCTCATCAATAATCAAGGTCTTGTTGTTTCCGGTCATGGTTTTCTTCGCTGCATCCAGGGAGCGCAGGAAGATATAGAAATCTGCCTTGTCCGGATCGTTGTAGGCATCACTTAAGATCCGCATGTATTCTGCTTCTCCCTTTGCAATGATCTCGGCAGCCTGCGCGTCTGCCTCGGATTGCATGACAATGATCTCCGCGGTCGTATTGTTGGAAATCTGCTTGGCTTCCTCCTGACCTTCTGCCTGATAGGTTGCGGCAATGTTATTCCGCTCGGAAATCATACGTTCATAAACCGCATTCTTATTTTCATCCGGAAGATCCAGAGACTTCGTTTCCACGGCAAGAAGGGTGATGCCGTACTGTTCAAGAGTGTCACCGATATTTGCAACAATCGCTGCCGCCAGCTCTCCATCACGGCCGCTGATTACTTCCTCCTGGCTCTTGCTGCTGATTACGTTTTTCAGACTGTTATAAACAATGGTGTCAATACGGAATTCTGCATTGCTCTTCTGTGCACTTAAGGTCTGCGTATACTTATACGGATCATCAATCTTCCATAATGCAAAGCAGTCTGCAATCATGGACTTCTTATCCTTTGTCATGACATCGCTGACCGCAAGGTCATAAAGCAGCACTTCATTTTCGATCTTTTCCGCAGTCTGGATCACAGGAATCTTCATGCTTAAGCCCGGTGTCTGCCGGATATCCACAATCTTTCCAAACTGCTTGATTACAGTATATTCATTTGGATAGGTCACTACCAGAAATGAGTTGGCTGCAATAAAGATCAGAACCAGAATTACAGCCGGAATGATCCACTTTGATTTTCCCTTTTTCATCGTCTATTCCTCCGTTCCCTCTGCACTGCCTGCAGAGTTTCCTGTCTGATTATTTCCGGATTCACCAAAATCCGCAAAGGATTCCAATGGCAGCATCGTCTGTGTGCTTCCGTCACTGCGCTCGATAATCACCTTCATATCCGGAAGAATCTCTTCCATCGTTTCATAGAACATTCTCTGTTTCGTAATGAGCGGATATTTCTGATATTCCGCATAAAGCTCATTGAGTCTTGCAACCTGACCCTTGGCTTCATTCACCCGCTCTTCTGCCTGTGCGTTGGCGGTCTTTACGGTTTCGTCAGCCTGCGCACGGGCTGCCGGAATGTCTTCGTTCCGCTTCTGGTTTGCTTTATTAATAGAGGTTTCCTTTCCCTGCTTGGCATTTTCCACATTTTTAAACGCATCAATGACCTCGGTTGTCGGTGGCTCGGCATCCTGAATCGTGATGTTTACCAGCTGCACACCGATGTCCTCGATTTCAAGACGGTTGATGATCTTCTGCTTGATGGATGCCTGGATCTCGTTCTTTCCCGTTGTAATTACACTGTCCACATCGTAAAGTCCGATTGTATCACGGATATAGCTCTGTGTGAGGTTCTTTAAAATCGAAACCGGAGCCTCCGATGCATACAGATACTTGGTTGGATCCGTCACGCGGTATTCCACATAAAAGTCCACATTTACAAAGTTGTAATCTCTGGTAATCATGAACGATTCCCGGTCAATGTATTCACCGGTGTCTGAATCATATCCGATCGTAAATCCATTGATGGTCTTCGGTACACGGCTCAGCTCCTGTATCACCGGAAGCTTCACATGAATACCGGATTCCTCTACTACCTTCGGAACTCCGAAGGTGGTAATCACCGCATATTCATTTTCCTTCAGGGAATAAAAGCTGCCTCCTAACAGAATCAGTGCAAAGATCGCGATCACGGCAATACTGATTCCCCCGGCTATCTTCTTCCCTATGTTTTCTTCCCGGAAACGTTCCGGGCCGCCGCCTGGCTGTTGTTGTTTTTTACCAAACATGATGTTCTCCTTTTTATTATTATTTCGTAACTGTTCAGTGCCTTCACAGTTACGATGCAAAATCCATTCCAATTCGGCTTCGCCGATGGGATTTTGCATTACTGAATCATTTTCTTACGGTCTCAGCAGTAAATGCTTCGACCTATACTGAATAGTTACGTTATTTCATAACTGTTCAGCACGCAGTTACATTATTTCATGATAATTTCCAGCACCGTATCCACTTCATCGGGAAGATATGGCGAATCACTGACCTCCACAAATGCCACATCCGGATAGTTATTCACCATCCAGTTATCCTGCAGCTTCCGCTCACTTCCATCAGAAAGCAGCCGGATTGCCTGAACCTTCCCCGGTTCAATTCCGTACAACGGAACGCTGCCGATGGCATTCTCCATAATATGATAATAAAACCGGTTCCCCTTTCCGGTGATCCGTCCGTTTTCGGGCTTCGGAAGACCGCTTTCCCCACAGCCGTAAACGGAAGCGGAATTTTTATCCATCCATTTCCCGATCTTTGCAAGAATCTGAAGGGACTCCTCCGGAATATTTCCCCGCGCATCCGGTCCTACATTCAATAGCATATTACCGCCCTTACTGACACATTCCACCAGCTTACGGATCAGCATATCGGCAGGCTTGAAATTCTGATCCTTCGAGCAGAACCCCCAGTGATCGTTCATCGTAATGCAGGATTCCCATACCAGGGGTCTTCCCAGTTCGTCCCTTAATCCATTCGGCGGAATGATCTGCTCAGGACTTACGAAATCCCCACTGTAATCGCTTGGATGGTCTGTTGCCAGCGATCCAAAGCCTTCCCCGCTCACTTCAAGACGGTTATCAATAATCACATCCGGCTGATACGTCCGGATCATCTTCACCAGTTCTTCCGCATGCCACCTTTCCCCGGTCATATCCCCATAGGAAAAGTCAAACCACATCACGTCCAGCTTCCCATATTCCGTACAAAGCTCCTTCACCTGTCCATGCAGATAAGCAAGATACCGCTCAAAATCCCTGCCTTCATTTGTTTCCGCTTCACAGTTACGCATCGGATGATGCCAGTCTCCATAGTGCGGATAATCCGGATGATGCCAGTCAAGCAGGGAATAATACAGACCAACCTTCAGGCCCTCTGCCCGGAACGCTTCCAGATATTCCCGTACCAGATCCCGTCCTGCTTTCGTGTTCGTGGATTTAAAATCCGTCAGCTTACTGTCAAACAGGCAGAAGCCGTCATGATGCTTCGCAGTCAGCACCGCATATTTCATTCCCGCTTCCTTCGCCGCTTTCGCCCATTTTGACGGATCATAATCCACCGGATTAAATTCTTCAAAAAACGGCAGGTAATCATCTTCCGGCATTTCCTCAGTGCTTCGTACCCACTCACCTCTTGCCGGAATGGCATACAGTCCCCAGTGGATGAACATGCCGAAACGGTCATGCTGATACCATTCTACCCGCTTTTCATATGTCTTTCTGTCAAACATAAAGAATCTCCTTTGTATACTCTGAATAGTCTCAGTGTATCATAAAATCCGCCCTCCCGTACAGAAAAAAATCCAACCATTCCGTTCCCCTCCATTCCTGTACTTTTTTATCTGCCGGCTTCATATACTTCTGTAACACCACCTGAAAACCTTCTGCTTATGTATCATAAACCCTGTTCCCTATATTGGAAATTATTATTTCTTACCCTGTGCAGTACTGCTGTTATCTTAAGTGTCCACGAAATCCTTTCCCGCTCTGACGCATCCGCAGATCCCTATAACGGTGATTCTGCCATCGAGGTTGCCGCCGGAGTTAACGGCAATTATATCAAATGGGTGGATTTCACAGTAAGCTATGATGCACTCTGCACCGCATATGAACTGGATGTAGCAAGCCATGAAAGCTCTCATCCCTTAAACTGGATTGAGCTGCTCGCCTATACAGCTGCCAGGACGGGCGGCCGCTTTGACAAGAAAAGTCTCTCCATTCTAAATAAGCTTGGAAAAGAATTATCCGATGGCTCCGTGACCCTTAAAGAGCTTACCCGTGAAATGGACTATTATGATTACTATTTAGAAGCTTATGAAGCCGTGCTTGGTGGCATGGTCGGCGAATACGAAATGGAGACAGAAGCCGAAGACGGCACACGCAGCTTTGAAACACGCTATGGCCTCAAAGCCTTTTCCCCGATTGCACGGGGTTTTGACTACAGCGATTATGATGATTTTGGATCTTCCCGGAGCTATGGCTATAAGCGTCCCCACTTGGGACACGACATGATGGGCCAGATCGGTACACCCATCATCGCTGTGGAGTCCGGTTACGTGGAAGCCCTTGGCTGGAATCAGTACGGCGGCTGGCGCATCGGAATCCGCAGCTTTGATAAAAAGCGTTACTACTACTATGCACACCTTCGCCAGAATTTCCCTTATGCGTTGGATTTAAAGGAAGGAAGCGTGGTAACCGCCGGGGACGTCATCGGTTACATGGGGCATACCGGCTATAGTGCCAAAGAAAATGTGAACAACATTGAAACCGTGCATCTGCATTTCGGTCTGCAGCTCATTTTTGATGAATCGCAGAAAGAGGGCAACAACGAGATCTGGATTGACTGCTATGACCTCACCCGGTTTTTATACAAAAACAGATCCCTCACGGAAAAGAATGTGGAAACCAGGGAATGGTTCCGTACCTTTCACATGAAGGATCCTTCAGTAACCTCTTATCTGCAGTTAAATCCGGATGCCCCGGTATTAAACAGCGGAAACTAAGGAAGTGCTTCTTCCATATAAAGTGTTTCTGCCGTATAAAGCATTCCTTCTATATAAAGGTGTGTCGCATGGGCTTCCTCCATCAGCCGGAGAAGCTCTTCGCGGCTCACGCTTGCAAGCTCCACATTCGCGTACATCACAGAAACCGGTGCCGCTTCGAAGTTCAGGTAAGTGTTCCTCACCCAGCTTACATCGGAGCTGTCACGCACATACAACACCCGGGTTATTTCTGAATCCGTTCCTGCACCGACCTTTTCTGCGAATTCATATGCGGCATCGTCCAGAATCTCTTCGCGCTTTGTAAGCTCCTCCTGTACACCCGTCCGGTATCCCCAGATCGCACGGTAGGCACTTGCATAATCGGATGACAACAGCACCACCAACGCACACAGGTAAAAGCCGCGGTTATCCGGAAAGCTCTGCATAACATAATAAGCGAGCAGATACAGTCCTCCGATCGTAAATGGCGCTCCATACCTTGAAATGGAGCTTACCATGCCATACGGCTCGAGATATTGCGTTTCCACCGCAAAAACGGTCAGGTGGCTGATCAGTACCAGCGTATAGAATAAAATTGCTGTTATTACCGTATAAATCAGCAAAAACCGGCCCATTCCACGATCCAGCTTCTTACGCACGATCAGCAGAAAATAAACCGCCAGTAAAAATAACAGCAATACAAGCGGACTGAAATCAAACAGCCACGTGGAGCTCCGGTGCAGCGGCCATTTTAAGAACGCTTCACCAAAGGCCTGAAGCATCTGTTCCCTGGTCTCCGGGATATTCATGCCTCCGGTTGCCATCTGTACGGCTGCTCCGGTAAGCTTTGCCACCCGGCGGTGCAGATAACAGAACGCAAACCAGCCTCCACCACTTAAGAAAGGCAAAACCATCACCGAAAGCGTCCCCCATACGGCAGTTCTTTTCTTCCACAGATCTTCTCCTATTTTCCGGTTTATAATCTGAACCCCGATGGAAAACAACACTGCAAACGCATACCAGACAAATCCGGTATTTTTGCAAAGCACAAGTACCATCAGATACAACGCCTGCCGTCCGTAATAAAGCCACGGTGAAACATCTTTCCTGTCGATGACTGCCACCAGAAATGCACCGTACACCACCGCCATGGAAAAATCCGCACAGCCTCCATCGCACCAGAATACCTCCGTCATCGTTGGAAAAATCCAGAGCAATATTGCTCCCAGCGTCATGCTAAGCGGCGTTTTCTTCCGGATGTAGTGTAACAACGGAAGCAGGAAAGACAGGTTAAACACATAATATCCTGCAAATAAAAGCCCTTCCCGGAACTGTCCCGGTGAGAAATGCAGGAACCACCACTTCATCATCTGAGTCCCCGGAGGATAATCTCCGAACTCCGGTGCTGCATTGGCATACTTATCTGCAAATCCATTCCGGTAAAAGATCGACTTCACATCTGTTGCCCAGAAGTTATAGTCATCCCACCAGCTTACCACCTTGCCGGATACTCCGACTGCCACTACTACCAACAGGACAAGTCCCGCTATAGTCGGCGGATCCTTCAGAATTTCGATACACTGTCTTAACAGCTCCTTCCGCTGTTCTCTTTTTCTCGTAAAGAAATAAAGAACGCCCCCGCAAAGTAAAAGTGGTGCAATTCCATCGATCCAGCCCAAGTGTCTGCCAAAACTGAGTACGTACAATAAAAGTACCAGACTGCTTATCCCTACCGGCAGCATTTCCACAAAGCTTTTGCGAAATACACAGGCCAGCACCAATATGAAAATAAATAAAGTTATAATATGAATAACAAACATAGTCCCAGTATAACAAAAAGATGTGTGGAGTGCCACACATCTTTTTACTTTTATATTTGTAACCGCTTAATGCCTTCACAGTTATGATACATAATACATTTAAAATTAACTCTTTACAGTTCGGGTTCAATCAGACCGTACGTATTGCCCTTTCTCTTGTAAACCACATTCACCTGATCCGTTTCTGCATTACAGAATACGAAGAAGCTGTGACCTAACAGTTCCATCTGGATGCAGGCATCCTCCGGATACATCGGCTTAATGTCGAACTTCTTGGAACGGATGATCTTAATCTCTTCTTCATCCTCGAATTCCTTCTCAATGAATTCCTTCTTGAACACACTGGCCGCCTGTTTCTGGTCCGCTAATTTATTCTTATATTTCTTTAACTGTCTTTCAATGATTTCCTCTACCAGATCGATGGAAACATACATATCGTTGCTTACCTGCTCCGAACGGATGATACTGCCCTTTACCGGTATAGTAACTTCTATCTTCTGTCTGTCCTTCTCAACACTCAGGGTTACATGAACCTCTGTATCAGGATTAAAATACTTTTCGAGCTTGCCGATCTTATCCTCGACCGCTGCCTTTAACCCCGGTGTAACCTCGATGTTCTTGCCAATAATTATAAATTTCATACTCATCACCCTTTCATAACCTGTCCGACAGGATTATTGTATAAACATTATAACACACTTATTTTCATTTTTGCAACAATTCAATTCTATTGTTTTCAGATTTGAATAGTTTTTGGACAATTCTTTTCCCCGGACAGGAATTTTTTTTGTCTGATTTTCGCTTCTTCTTGTCGTATTTCACAAAACACCCGTTCCTGTTCTCTCTGATTTCTTCACTCTGTGTTCGTTTTTTTGCTTGTGGATATTGTGGATAACTTCGTGTATAAATTAGTTTTTGGCTATTTTACAGGATTATTCCTGTGGATAAAATTTCCTGTCATCTACGGAAAAACATTTTTCCACAAAAGAAATCACGTTTTCTTTTAGTCAACATGTATAAGCCCCTATTTGTCAATGGACAAAAAACTCAAAAAAAGAATTCAGACTTTTTCATTGAAATGCGTGAAAAAAGCAAGTTAAAAACAGCCCGTCTGAAGTTTCCCTCAGACAGGCTGTACTTAACTTTGTTATTTAAAATCCGGACAACGATTCGGAATTAGAAGATCCTGCGGACACCAAGCGGTGTACGGTAATTCACATCCGAAATCTTAATACCGGTCTTGGCGGTGGATGCATGAACAATCTGTCCATTACCAATGTAGATTGCCACATGTCCGGAGTAACAGATGATGTCACCCGGCTGTGCATTCGCAAGTCCGTCTACCGCTGTTCCCACGCTTCGGTCACCGGATGAAGAATGCGGCAGGCTTACACCGAAGTTCGCATAAACACTCATAACAAATCCGGAGCAGTCCGCACCATTCGTAAGACTTGTTCCACCATATACATACGGATTACCGACAAACTGGCAGGCATAGCTTGCAACGGACTGTCCAAGTGCGCTTCCGCCTGTTGCATATACAACCGGAGCTTCACTGGTAGTAGCAGAGCTTTCACTCTTTGCTGCCTTACGGTTCTTCTCCTCTGCCTTCCGTGCAGCCTCTAAAGCTGCCTTACGTTCTGCTTCTTCCTTCGCAAGACGGGCTTCCTCTTCTTCCCTGGATTCTGCTTTTACAAATTCAGTAGACAAGGTAACATAGTCGAGGGATACATAACCATCACCTTCCTCGATATTAACCTTAACCCAGTTGTCTAATTCTTCCGTAACAAGGAGCTGATCCTGAATCGGAACAAGACCAAGTACGGTTGCATCTAACGAAGGCTCTTCACGAACCTTTAAGGTAGTAGTCGTAACGGTTGCAATCCGGTTACCTACTTTCTTCGCAAGAGCAACGGCATCATCTCCTGTGACACAATATTCCGCCTTGACATAACCGGTTACCGAGCCGGATGTGATCTTATACCAGCCGTTGTCTTCTTCAATAAATTCTCCAACGGACTTATCATAAAGCTTGCCAAGGATCTCCCCTTCTTCGCTTGGAATGCTCCGTACATTCACATAGTCATTCACCTGTGCGATCACAAGAGACTTAAACCCTTCTTCTTCTTTCTTATTTGCAATTTCCCGTTCCTTTTCGTTAACGGTCTTTGTTGTGGTTGCTTCAACAGTTTCCTTTACTTCCTTCCGGGAAGTTTTCGGAACACTGTTATTGCTGACGGTATCGTCCTTTTCATCCTGTATGTTCTTAACGCTTGTTCCTTCGGATGCCAGATAAAAATCCACTCCGGCAGAAGGAAGGCCGTTAGATTCTTTCGCTTGTGTATCTATCGTCATGCCGTTTAACAGAAGCATGGATGCAAAGCCAAATGCCATAAAGCGTACCGGCATTTTTCTCTTTCTCTGTTGCATGATATCCTCCATAATTTTCATAAACCCGGTTATAATTGTTACAAAATTATTACGTTCGTTAACAAATATAACACTTTTCCTCTTCCATGTCAAATGCCGGAAAAATGTTCCAGCACTTACTATGCCGGGAAAATACTCCAGTGCTTACTTATGATTACTTATGATTGAGGAAAGCTTCTACAGAGGTAATGGCATTGGCTCCATCGGCAACGGCTGTCACAATCTGGCGGAGCTTTTTCGTCCGGATATCACCTGCGGCAAAAATTCCCGGCTTCTTCGTCATGCCGTCTTCTCCTGCAATGAGATATCCCTTTTCATCGCAGACATCCATTCCCAGAAGCAGCCGGCTTACCGGCACAATGCCTACGGCAATAAATACGCCGTCCACCGGAAGCACCTGTGTTTCTTCCGTTTTCACATTTTTTAACGCAAGCGCCTCCACCTGATCTTCGCCTTTGATTTCCGTTGCTACCGTATCCCACAGGATTTCCACATTAGGAAGTGCCTGTAATGCCTCCTGTAAGGACTTCGCAGCACGAAGCTCGTCTCTTCTGTGAACAAGATAGACCTTCGCACAGTTTCTTGCAAGAAAAATGGCATCCTCGACTGCCACATCACCGCCGCCGACAACCGCCACCGTACGGTTTCTGAAAAAAGCGCCATCGCAGGTTGCGCAATAGGATACACCCATTCCGGCAAGCTCTTCTTCTCCCGGAATATTCAACTTCGCATGCTCTGCTCCCATTGCTGCCACAATGGTTTTCGTTTTTAATTCGCCCTTGGAGGTCGTAACAAGATATCCGTCTCCATTCTCTTCCACGCGGAGCACCTCCGCCTCCTGAAACTCACAGGAAAGCCCGTCCGCATGCTCCCGGAAGCGCATTCCAAGATCAAATCCGTTGATTCCCGGAAAACCCGGATAATTGTCCACTTCATAGGTTGTTAAGACCTGGCCGCCGCTCATGGTGCTCTGTTCTACCGTAACAGCACTAAGGCCCGCTCTTTTTGCATAAATCGAAGCGGAGAGTCCCGCAGGACCGGCTCCGATAATTACTACATCATACATGTTTTTCCCTTCCTTACTCAAAAATGATCCACTGGATCATTTTCTCATATGCATGGCAACTAGATCCACCCGCCATCCATGGTGATCACCTGACCGGTAAGATATGCCGGAGACTGAATCACCTGCAGAATCATTTCTGCAGCCTCCTCACAGGTTCCAATACGGTCTGCCGGAATTTCTTCCCTGAGCGCTTCCATCTCTTCTTCTGAAAAACAGCGGTTCATATCCGTATCGATCACGCCAAATGCAACCGCATTGACCTGAATATTGCTTGGTGCCAGTTCTTTGGCCAATGCTTTCGTAAAGCTATTGATTCCTCCCTTGGAAGCACTGTATGCAACTTCCATGGAGGCACCGACATTTCCCCATACCGAAGAAACAAAAAGAAGCTTTCCTTCCTTGCGGTGTACCATCTGCGGGATCAGCTCATGACTTAAATAAAAGCAGGAATTAAGGTTCGTATCAATCACACGCTCCCACTCCTCCAGGGTCATATCACTCAAAAGTCCGATATGGGAAATTCCGGCATTGTGAATGAGCACGTCAATCTGTCCTGCCTGCTGCAGCATGGAGATTACCTGCTGCGGATCCGAAACATCACAGGCATAAGCCTCACAGGAAATACCGGATTCTGCTTTCAGTTCTCCGGCAAAAAACCGGAGCTTTTCTATGGAATTTTTACACACCAGACAAAGATCATATCCTTCAGAAGCAAGACGCCTTGCCACTGCCTCTCCGATTCCTCTGGATGCCCCTGTAATCAACGCTCGTTTCTTCATTCTTCCCTCCCGGGACTGCCTTTTTACTTCCGCATATTGTAACTTATTCAGAACCCCATTCGTAAAACCTGCTGATCTTTATCGTTTTAACTGTGGGAATACATCAATTTCTTCTATATAATTAACCCATCCCAGGTGATATGCCGTAACCGGTGAAAGCTCATTCTGAATCTCACTGTTGTTCAGACGTCCCTTTTCATCCTTTACGGTGTACATGATCTCATCCGGATAGGCCTTTTTCACGTATTCACAGACCTCTTCGGTATACTCCGCATCCTCGTACAGGTCATGCGCCCCGAAAAGATGCAGAATTTCATGTGCATAGACTGCCGGAACTTCCCCTGCAAACATCACAAGGCTTTCCTGTGGGTTATCCACACCATCATAACAGATCGCATAGGTACTTCCCTTATGATTGACAAAAACAATCGTTGCAATTCCTTTTGCCTTATATTCCCTACTGAGTGCTTCATAATCAATCTGATCTTCAAGCCATCCGGCAATCTCCTCATCCAGTGCTTCTTCGTAATCTTCTCCATCCTTTAGGGAAAAGTTGATCCGTGCACTTCCTGTCAAATCTTCATATTCTTCAAAATCAACCACGAGATCGACTTTCTTATGGTAGCTTTTCGCCTCGGTTTCAATGTATTCTTTGGCAATTTCAAGATTCTTTAATGCTTTCTTCTTATCCCGGTCTGTCCATTTTGCATCCGGAGTATCCACAAAGAGACTGTAAATTAAATTCTTTCCCTCCAGACTCTTTGCACTTCCAAGCTTATAGCTGCTTCTCGGATTTCCAGGCTCTCCCGGCTCCGGTGCTGCCGATAGCTCCTCACTTACAGCTGCTGCCTGTGGCTGCCTGCCACTATCTGTACTGCTCTTTCCATCGGCCAGTAACGGCATTCCACAGACTACTCCTGCGGTAAGAACCACACCTAATCGAAGCGCTGCAATTCTGATTCCTGACATAAATGTTCTCCCTAAAAAAATGATCCCTTCGATCATAACAAAATGCCGTCCGGAATGCAACTGATAAAAACTATCGGTCAGCTCCGGCTCAGCTTTGACGGTTTAAATTTTCTATTGTTTTTGTCAGCATGCTCAGATTATTTTTAATCTTCTCACTGGCATCCGCCATATCCCTGGCAAGTCTTTGAACCTCTGTTGCCACAACAGCAAACCCCTTCCCCTGATCTCCTGCTCTTGCTGCTTCAATGGATGCATTCAATGCCAGGATCTGCTGGCGTTTACTATAACCCTCAATCTGCTGTGTCTGCTCATTTGCTTCTACAATCTGCCGTGCTGCAGTCGCTATTCCATCCTTCAGTCCGGAGATCATATTATTATTCTCTTTACCTGTATAGCTGGCACGGACAAACATATTAATCACATCACCAAGCAAGTTTGCCGATGCCTCAATCTGCTCCCTTGTTTTCACGCTTACCTTTCCGAGTGCGTTGATATATTTTTCCTCATCAATTCCCAGCTCCTGTGCTGTTTTACGAAACTTCATTTCATCCGGATGTTCCGGAAGCACCTGACCGCCGATCACACTGCCAAGCACTGTACCGTCCTCAAGTGTAATCGGAATACCGAAGTCTACCAGCCCTGCATGGCAGGCATATACCCCCTGCCCCTCACGGTCGCATTTCTCACACCGCTTTTTGCCTTCCGCACTTCCTCTTGTCAATTTAATACAAAATTCCGTAAAATTATAGCAATCACTGATATATTCTCCATCTGCTCCAACCGCCACGGTTGCAAGCCCCGTACTCTCCGCCCAGTTTTTCATGATCTGTTCAAATTTATCCATATCACAAAATTCCTGAATCTTCATAAAACACATCCTCCTTTATATTTACAGGCCGGAATGAAAACAATCTTCTGTATCATCCGGCCTGCTGTTTATGTTTATCTGATGGTGTGAAATTCTGTCTTCCAACTCCTGTATGAATCTGTATCATGCATCTGTTTTACATGATCTTACGATAAAGCTCCTTTAGGTCTTCAACGCTGGTGTCTCTCGGATTACCGGGACAGCAGGCATCTGCAAAAGCATCAGCGGCAAGCACATCCAGATCTTCCTCACGAATCCTGTCATTCTTTACCGGGATTCCGACATCTGCGGACAGCTTCTTAACCGCATCGATAGCAGCTTTTCGATATTCCTCCTGCGTCATTTCATCAACGCCTTCCACTCCCATTGCTCTTGCCACCTCGCGCAGTCTCTCTCCGGTATATTCCTGATTGTACTCCATAACAATAGGAAGCATCATTGCGCAGGCAACTCCATGAGGCGTATCATAATGCGCGCCCAGTGTATGTGCAATGGAATGTGCAATTCCAAGTCCGACATTCGAGAATCCCATTCCGGCAATATACTGTGCCATTGCCATTCCCTCCCGGCCTTCAGGCGTATTCTCCACTGCGCCCCGGAGATTGCGGGAAATCAGCTTAATCGCCTCTAAGTGGAACATGTCCGGAATCTCCCATGCTGCCTTGGTGGTATATCCTTCAATCGCATGTGTGAGTGCATCCATACCGGTTGCTGCCGTTAATCCCTTCGGCATAGAGGACATCATTTCCGGATCAATCACTGCCACCTCCGGAATATCATTCTCATCCACACAAACAAATTTACGCTCCTTTTCAGCATCCGTAATCACGTAATTAATCGTAACCTCTGCTGCCGTACCAGCTGTGGTAGGAACCGCAATGGTCGGTACTGCATGGTTCTTAGTCGGTGCCACCCCCTCCAGGGAACGTACATCCTCAAACTCCGGATTCGTAATAATAATACCGATTGCCTTCGCCGTATCCATAGAAGAACCGCCGCCAATTGCAATGATTGAATCCGCAGCGCAGGCTTTAAATGCTGCTACACCATCCTGTACATTCTTAATGGTGGGATTGGGTTTGATTTCAGAATATAATGTATACGGAATGCCTTCCTTCTCCAGAAGCTCCGTAACCTTAGCCGTAACCCCAAACTTTACAAGATCCGGATCCGAGCACACAAAGATATGTTTAAATCCCTTACTCTTTACAACCCCCGGGATCTCGTTAATTGCCCCCTTTCCATGATAGGAAACGGTGTTCAATACAATTCTGTTTGCCATAAAAAAGCCCTCCTTCACGATATAACCGGTCTTTCCCTATCGAAAAACCTTTACTTATTTCCACAATCAACTTGCAAATCCGCACTTCGTGCTCTCCATCCTGCTTTGCAGGATATTTGCTCGTTAATGAACCCTGAAAACCAAATGTCTGCTTTGCAGCCGCTTGCTTTTCTTTGGACTAATTACATTATATCATAGATTTTCCATTCTGTGTCCTTATATTTTGACCCATATGGGTAAACCCTGTCTACCGTCCATCAAGCCTTGCAACCAGCTCGGCAACGACCTCCCGGATCATCTTTCCTTCACAATTCAGGGTAATATCAGCATATTTCTCATACAATGGTGTACGTTCCTCATAAAGATCCCGTAGCGTCTGTCCCTCTTTCAATGCCACCCCGCGCTCCTGCAGATCCCCGAGACGCTCTGCAACCGCCTCGCAGGAAAGCTGCAGATAAACCACACGGCCGATCTCCTTAAGATGTTCCATTGCTTTCGCACTATAGACCACGCTTCCCCCTGTTGCAATCACCGTCCTGTCGCAGCAAAGAGACGCATTAATCTCTCCTTCCACCGTAAGAAATCCCTCTGTGCCCTTTTCCTCAATAATTTCATGCAGCATCTTCCCGGTTCTTTCCTGAATTACCAGATCACTATCCATAAAGCGATAGCCAAGCTTTTTGGCAATCACAACACCTACTGTACTTTTGCCCGCACCGGGCATCCCGATCAAAACAATATTTTTCAACGTGTATCTGTCCTTTCTCTTTCTGTTTTCACTTTCAAACACTATGTTCCCAGTATAAACCATGTGGCTTCATGGCACAACTGTCCCTGCTGCACTTGTATTGTTACGCAGCCATTTTGTATTTTATTCTGAATTTTGATCTGGAGCATATACGTTTTCTTCCGGATTGTGCTATGATGTTAATGCTTCAGAGTCAGGCAGCTGAGCAAATAAGCATAGAAAGAGAGTTTTTCATGGAACGAACACTTACCTACACCATTAACAATTCCATATCCCCTCTGCCTGTCAGCCGGTTTCTGAGACAGAAGGGCTTTTCCATGCAGAGCCTTACGCAGTTAAAAAAAGACCCTGCTGCCGTATTGGCAGACGGAACTCCCTGTTTCATGAATCATGTACTGCAGCCGGGAGAAGTACTGACCATCCACATTCTTGAAAAGCATTCCTCAGAAAAGATTCCTCCGGTAGATCTCCCCTTAAATATCCTTTATGAGGATGAAGATCTGATGGTGATAAATAAGCCTGCCGGTATGCCGATCCATCCTTCCATGAACCACTATTACAACTCTCTTGCCAACGGACTGGCATATTATTTTGAACAGCAGAACTGCCCTTTTGTCTTCCGATGCATCAACCGTCTGGACCGGGACACCTCCGGTCTTACTCTGATTGCCAAGCACTACATCAGCAGTGGAATGCTGTCCACCATGATCACCAACAAAGCCGTTTCCGGCATCACCAGAGAATATCTTGCCATTGTACAAGGTACGGTCACTCCGCAGGAAGGTACCATTACTGCGCCCCTGTCCCGCAAAGAAGGTTCCATTATCGAGCGTACCGTGGATTTCGAAAAAGGCGAATCCGCCATTACCCATTACAAGGTTCTGGATGTAAAAAACGGGCACAGCCTGGTCTCCCTGATTCTGGAAACCGGCCGCACCCATCAGATACGAATTCATATGAAATATCTGGGTTATCCCCTGATCGGTGATTATCTTTATAACCCGGACATGAAACTGATACAGCGTCAGGCACTGCATGCCTGGAAATTATCCTTCCGCCATCCCATTACCGGAGAAGAACTGCACTTTACCGCTCCGCTTCCGGAAGATATGGCTGCTGTTGCCGGGGATACTCCGTGGGTAGTGTTATGATTTCCAGCAGCTTTTGCATTTTCTGTTTTCCGAATCCGGCTCAATGGCTGCCGAATAAGCTTCTGCTTCCTCATAGGTCGCAAAATACACCGGTCTTGTCATTGCATCATCTCCGCTTCCGGTTGCCGGGCACGCTCCAACAATGTGTATCTTTCCATTCCTGCTGTTTACCGCATAGGTTTCACCTGTTGCAGGAGCCTCCTGCTGACTCACCTGTTCTGCCTCACTAAGCGAACTGTCTCCTGTTGCATAATCAATCACGATGTGCGGCTGTACATTGTAACAATACACGTTAAATGATACTCCCCTGCCGTTATCCTCTACCGACTTTGCCTCCATAAGGACGCCGGATGCCAACAGATTGTTTCCCTCAAAAACGGGCGTCACACGATACATCACATGGTTTCCTGTTCTCCTTATGTAATCTGCCACCCTGTTTTCAAAAGGATTCATCCCTATTGTGTTCATATACCGTGTTCCGGTGATCAGGTTTTTGACATTCGCATTTTCTCCGGTAAGCTGCCATCCGATCAGGTGACAGCGATTGTACAGATAGTCTCTGTCAATCACACCCTGATATTTAACCGTATGCCATCCGGTAGGCCTTACGCTCCCAATCTCGCCCCTTTCTCCGGTGGGCATAAGATTCCTCCCTATGCTTGCAGCACATACACCACATCTTCCCAATGTATCCAGCTCCGAATAAAACTCATAAGACTCTGTTGTCATTTCGTCCTCTGTAAAGTATGGAACATTGTCATTAACCGTCACATAAGCTTTTCCGGAATAGGCCGGAATCTGTGAAAGGTCAAAGAATGATGAAGATTCTGAATGTTCCGCAACAGCACCGGTGTCTGAACTGCATGCATAGGTCATAATCAGGCAGACAGACACAAGTAATAACAGGAATATTCTTTTAATTTGCGGATAATTTTTTCTCATTTTGTGTAAGCCTTTTGGTGACCTTTTGCCATGTATTAAAAAAGGCTATAAAGTGAAGAAATACAACACTTTATAGCCTTTTTAAGCAGATGACGGGAATCGAACCCGCCTCCTCAGCTTGGGAAGCTGATGTTCTACCGATGAACTACATCTGCAACATGTTGGTATCATACCACGATTTCCCGCAACTGTAAATATGCAAACGTTTCAGTTTCAAACGTTTCAGTTCCGTTTTGTGTTCTGTTGCGGAATAATCGGCGGCTTCATGACTGCCTCAAACAATTCCTGACTTTCAGAATCATAACAGTTCAGGATACGCCCTATAGATCGTTTACCCGCCCCACAAACAGAATCATGCCGGTATCCTGATCTTCGATCACATAGACAAATGGCTGGTCAGCGACAAACGTATAGGTCTCTTCCGATGGCATGAGTGCGGTCTCTTTAATCATGATATCGGTTACTGCAGCAGCTTTTGTTCCATTTTCATCCACGATCACCTTTGCCTTGTGAAAGACGGAGGATACAGCAATATCATCTGCGATCCCGGAAAAATCCGCGGATTCATAGGCCGACCGGATTCCAAGGCTCTTCAGAATATCATCAAGACCATCTATTTCCTGCTCGTCGGTGAATTGGGGAAGCTGCACCAACTGTATTTCTTTATGATCTGCCGTATCCAGAGAATCAATCAATGCCTGCTTTTCATCACTGCTTAAAGCATCGAACAAAGTGGAGATCGTATCGCCCTCTTGGGATGGGATAAAGATCTTCATTACTACAGAGCCACCGTCGTAAGGAAGCATGATACCCTTAATCGAACCAGTGTCGATATACGAAAAATTTCCATCATACAGGTGCATCATAGGTACGGTAGACTCTCCATTTGTTCCGTAGAAAGCAGCATCATAGGTATCATCCTCTATAAAAGGTGTCTGCCATTTTCCTTCAAAATAAACCGCATTGATAAGCATCATAACGGTATCTGGCGAAAGCTGATCTACGATGGAGGGAATCATCTGATTCGTGTGTTCCTTTACCCAGCTGTTCACATCCTTCACAACCTGATCTGCCTGATTCGTGAAGTCTGCTTCGTATATTTCACCACGGTAATAGGTCTTTGCCGGCAGCAGAAAATCATCGGAGATATTCTCTGCCCAGTTTTTCTGATTGGTCATCCAGATGGAATTTGCAGTATTGACAAAGGTCTGTTCGGACCATTCCTTGTTCAGATAGCTTTGCATTTCATTATTCCAGTCAGAAAGCTCCTTAATGCCAAGTGCTGATTCCAGTTCCGTTTTCGTGTCACTTCCGGCTCCCTGATCCAGCATAGACAGTGCGCTTGAAATGCTGTAAGGAGAATAGAAGCAGTTGCTGTCTTTTGGCAGAGCATCATACAAATCAAATGCGAATTTGTTGACCCCGTTTTTCAGTTCTTCATAGGAATCAACCGTTTCTGGCTTCGCTCCGGCTGCGATATCGCTTCCAAGTTCTTCGACTGCCAAAGACGGCTGCCCGGTGATGGTTCCACTATCTATTTTTACATTTCCACATCCGCAAAAGATGGCACAAAAACATGCCCCGAGGAATAGACCGAGTAATTTTTTGTTCATAATAATCTCTCCATTTCTTTCGTGATCGTGCCAAAGCCACCAGAATGATTAACCGAGCATTTACCCCTCTATTTTCTGCTGAGTCATTAAGAATTTCTGCAGTTCCATCAGAGAATTAAATTTCTGATCGGTCAGTTCAAGGATTTCCGGTGTCGGCTCAAGAAGGTCCGGAACCATAATGGCTTTCATTCCGGCTGCATGTGCGGCACGAATTCCATTATAAGAGTCCTCAACCGCATAACATTCCTTTGGATCCACCTTCATAAGTTCGCACGCTTTCAGATAAATATCCGGATTTGGTTTACTCTTCGTCACCATATCCCCACATACAATCACATCAAAATCATCAAAAATGCCTGCAGCCTTCATCTGGCGGTATACCGCCTGCTGCTGCGTCGAAGAGGCCAGTCCAATCCGGTAATTCTGTTCCTTCAGATAAGCAAACAGCTCATGTACACCCGGTTTTTCCGGAATCCCCTGTTCTGCCTCCTGTCTGTAAAAAATTGCATTTGCAGCTCCCACATAGCTTTCACACGGATACTTCTCACCATATTCTTTCTGAAACAGTGCTTCTGTCTGTGTGACGGTAATACCGATACATTTCCTGGCAGTCTCTTCTACATTAGGCAGATGCAGCTCCTCGCCCAGCTTCTTCCAGCATCTCATGAACACCGCTTCTGTATCAAGCAGTACTCCATCCATATCAAAAACTATATTCTTTATCATCCTGTTCTGCCTCCATTTTCCCGAATTTCTATTCGGTATCCGGCCTTTGTTTCATTTCCTTTTCTCTCTTCTTTACTTCCTTCCAAAGAGCCAGACTCTCTTCCGGCGTATCCGGCCTCTTCGCATCTCCAAACACGTGCGGATGCCGACGGATCAGTTTTTCAGAAAGTCCCTGAACAACATCCTGAAAATCAAATGCTCCACGTTCTTTTGCAATCTCTGCATTCAGGAGAACCTGCAGTAACACATCTCCCAGTTCTTCGCACAGGTTTTCATCATCCTTATGATCAATGGCCTGCATGACCTCTTCTGTTTCATCCATAAAACATTTTTTCAGAGACTCATGCGTCTGCTCCCTGTCCCAGGAACAACCATCCGGGCTACGCAGCACTTCCACAATCTCCAGAAGTTCCTGCATATCATGCGGTTCCTTCTCAATATAGGTCTTTCCGTTAATTTCTCTCATGCTGTTCTCCATTCGTTCAGTTTACATAACACAGTATTCAATCCGTTACTTTGATTTCTCTTTATCGTATTTCTTCCTGTCATTTTCCAAGATACTAAATCAGTCATTATCTGTTGTTGTACGGTAAATCAAATCCTTTCATACAAATCATACATTTTCTGCACCGAGTTCTCCAGAAAATAATAATGCCGGATATATGGAATCAGCAAAATAAATAACGTTGCCGTAACCAGAAACATAGCCGGATATTCTCCAACAATTGCGATCCCAATGGACAGAAAGGCAAGAATGGCAAACAGGATCGTCACCAGAAGATGCACCAGACGCTCATGCTGATAAAAGGAAAGGTGCACCAGATATTCACGCTGAAAATCCTCTCTCTCCTGCTGACTTAATGCTTCTTTTGTTTGAAGCCACTCTTCAGTTAATTGGATATACGCTTTTATTCTCTTTTCCATAACGTCTAAAGTATACCATATATTTTATTTCCAATAAAGGGCTACCTTTTCTTTTGCATATGCATATTTTAAAAGGCTACCCACCTAACCATAAGCGGGTAGCCTCAAAACTATGCTCACATGCCCGTGCTTCGCACTTCCTGTCTGACTTCGTCAGACGCATGTTCGCTAATAAGTGCAAGAAAACAAATGCCTGCTTCGCAGTCGCTTGTTTTCTTCTGCACTTGTAACTGTTCAGTATCTTCACAGTTACGATGCAAAATCCATTCCAAATCGGCTTCGCCGATGGGATTTTGCATTACTGAATCATTCTCTTAGGTCTTTGCAGTAAATGCTTCGACCTGTACTGAATAGTTACCTGCACTTATTACAACATATGTGCTCTTAATTCTGCGCCGCTCTGTCTGCACAGATAAGCCGGTGCCACGTCAAATACGGTCTTGCAGCCCTTCTGTCCTTCCTTGTTCATGCGGTAGGCGGCTCTTGCATAAGCAACCAGCACACTGGCCGTGAACTCCGGATTGGAATCCAGCTTTAAGCTGTACTCAATAATGTGCCTGTTCTCATCATTCCAGCCGGTTGCACCACTGCGGATTACGAAGCCTCCATGCGGAATTCCCTTATGATCCCGATCCAGCTCTTCCTGTGAAATGAAGTGAACGGTTGTATCATAATCGGCAAAGTAGTTCGGCATTTCCTTGATTTCCTTCTCAATTCCGGAAAGATCTGCTCCCTCTTTTGCTACCACATAACACTCTCTGGTATGTTTCTCTCTGGTCGTAAGTTCCGGTGTCTCTCCGTTACGAACCTTCTCCAGTGCCTCCGGAACCGGAATCGTATACTGTCTTGCGTCTGCCACGCCTTCAATCCGGCGGATCGCATCGGAATGTCCCTGGCTGACACCCTTTCCCCAGAACGTATAGTCCTTACCGTTAGTTAAAATTGCATTTGCATAGACACGATTCAGGGAAAACATTCCGGGATCCCAGCCTACGGAAATAATACCAACCTTGCCGGATTCCATTGCTGCACGGTTTACATTCTCAAAATGCTCCGGAATCTTTGCATGGGTGTCAAAGCTGTCAATAACGTTGAAATACTTCACATACTCCGGTGTCTGTACCGGAAGATCTGTTGCACTTCCACCACAGATGATTAACACATCAATTTCATCCTTATAAGCCAGAAGATCATTTACTGAATGAACCTCTGCACCGTCTGTCAGAATTCCTACCGTTGCCGGTGCACGCCTTGTAAAAACAGCCTTCAGCTCTAAATCATCATTGTGCCTGATTGCACACTCGACACCTCTTCCGAGGTTGCCATATCCTAATATACCAATTCGAATTGCCATTGTTTTCCTCCTATAGTAGTACTTTTCAGGAACACTATACTACTTACTTCACCTTTCGTCAATCACCTTTCACCATTCCAGCCCACAGATATATGAAGCATTCCTGCCTGCAGATGAGGCCTTATCGGACTCCATCTTCCCACAAAATACTATGTTTCATTTCCACAAGTTGTATTTTCCATCGATAGTAAAAGTTCCGGTGATTCCTCATATAAAGAAAACAGCTTCCGCAATCCAGAACAAGTAATAATACCAGTAAAAGACTCACTACCCGGAGCACTCTGTTATCCACTCTCGTAATCCATTTCATGGCAGGTGTATACACAATTCCCATGAAAAACACAATCAGAAATGCAAAGGAAACACTCGTTGGAAGGGAGGTATATCTCGTGATATGCAGAGGCAGCGCCTCATAGCTCCAATAATAAAGACTGCATACCTTTTCCACCACATACCCGGTCAGAATTTCAACCGAACACACTACAAAAAAGGAGGTCAGGAAATACAGACTGATCCTCCCGTGCCTGGTCCAGCCTCTTGCAAACCGCAGTATCCCCGTAAGCTGCTCCGGTGTTCCCATAAACCGGTAAATCAACAGCACTATCACACCATATCCGATCAGAAACGGTGCATTCATATTCCGGTTATCCACAAACCCTTCAGTCAGAACGATCCAGGTGTTCTCGATCAGAAATCCCAGAAACGATACCAACGTGAGCATCACCGCATAGGCTGAAATACTATATGGAATTGTTTCCGTCTTTGCTTTTTGCTTCGCATCCATTCCCTTTTTCATCTTGGAAATAGGATGTGCACAGAGTCCGGAAGTTATTCTTTCTTCTTAAATAATATCGTAACTGTTCAGTACCTTCACAGTTACGATGCAAAAAGCAATCCTCTGTGGCTGCGAATCATATTAAACAACATATCTCGAAATGAGATACAGCAACAACAAATGCACCGGATAAAACGCATAGAAGAAATACTTCATCGAAAGTCCACGTTCTCCGTTATACTTCTTTACCGGAATCAGTGTAAAGAAGCTTGTAATTTCAATAGAATTGAATACTGTTAGCGCAATACATCCGGCCAAAACGCTCTTCACATGATTCTTACGGAATGCATACATGAGTGTAATCGTCACAATCCCCAGGGATGAATAATCCGTATGTAAAAGATCTGCCATAAGTGCTCCCAGTGCCAGAATCGTCATATCCGTACAAAGCACCTGATAGGAAGTCACACTCTTTCTTCTCATAAAAACCACTGCATAAAGAAGCACCGGCACAAGAATTCCGGCACTCCAGCAGATCCTGTCAGGAAGTTCACCGATGTAGTTCCGAATCATTGCCCGGATGACAACTGCCGGAAGTACAATACCCGTAATACGGACCACCCAGGCTAAAACCTTCGTTCCGATATTTTTTCCGAATTCTTCTGCATGCCGGCTTACGAACTCATAGCCGCACATACACAGCAGTCCGATAAATAATGTAAAGAATACGTTCTGATAATAAGGATAAAGCACGCCGCCGATCTTTGGCACATCTCCCATGCCTCTTGTAATCGCCAGATCAAACGGGACCTCCGAAATCAGTGCAAAGAGCAACAGATTTCTTCCATATTTCAGGCGGCTTCTGGTATGCATAAATCCTTCAATGAGCAGAAAGCAGAAGATCGGAAATCCCATTCTTCCAATCAACCGCATGATCATGTCCATGAGATAAAGCACTCCATATTGCGCCATGAATTCCTGCAGTCCTTCCTGTGTCTGCATGGCCTGTGCCATTCCAAGGTCTGATAACTTTCCCTCCAGTACAACCGCCCCGATATGATCAATAAACATGGTAATAATCGCAATAATTTTAAGTGTACTTCCGGGGATTCCTTTTTCCCTGCTGACTTCGTTCGATATCCTGACTGTCTGTTCCATTTTTCATTTCCTTTCCGGCTATTTGCCATTTATATGAGTAACTATTCAGAGCCATGCAAATTATGACAATATGGACGTCGAATGCTCGCATTCGTAAGGACATTTGACATAATTTATATGGCGAAGTAACCACATGAGTAAACTGCGTTGCGTTAGCAACGGTTTTACGAATGGGGTTCTGAATAGTTACCATTTATATATAAATGATCTGTACTTCCCCCATGCTTACGCTTCCTGTCAGAATTACCGTATGTCCTCCGGCGGGCTGATGCATATTTTGCTCTGAAACACTTCCCAGCATGGAGCTGATCTGATTTTCCACTTTCCATTCCTTAGGAAGAAAAATCTGTGTTTCCCCAAAGCTGTTGCTCACATCAATCGTTGCTGTTTCCTGCTGCATCAGGGCATTATCAAAATAAACCTTCATCTCTCCAAAGGAATTCTGCAATACGGCCGATCTGAAATTATCGGTATTCACATATTTACTGGTTGCACCAAAACTGTTCTTAAAAATAAGCATCTCACCATTTACCTGATCCGTGGTTTCTCCAAAGGCCGTATCATAGACCTGCTGTCCCTGTCCATTCTGATAATGATCCGATTTAAAATGCTGATCGGAAAAATTGCTGTGACGCTTCCTCGCACGTTCCGTTCTTCTTTGTGAAGCCTGCTTCCCAAACAGCATGGAAAACCCGATTGACAGTAACGCTGCTGCTCCCAATACCGGAACCGGCGTAATGGCTTCAATATGAAGCTGTGGCGCATACAGAATTCCGATGATTGCCAGTGAGAAGAACAGTCCCCAGAACGACAGCTCCCATAAGCTTCCAATTGCCACAGCTCCCAGTAAAACCGCAACAATCAGCTTTCTTGATACTTCAGGTATCACTCCCAATCCACCTGCCAATATGAGAACTGCAATTCCAATAAACAATAATGCCCAGATCACTTTTCCTTTTTTCATTCCTTTATCCTCTTTTCTTCTAATTTACATTTCAATGGCTTATAATACATTCTTGATACATATACCTGCTTATGCGTATTCCGGAACTGTACAACACTCGATGATGACAGGTTTTTTGTGATGGAATACACATGACTGGTATTCAGAATTGCGGATTTCGATACTCTCATAAACTGTCCCGGCAGCAATTCTTCCAGCTCATACAATTTATATCTGGTCTGATAAATATCATCCCTGGTATGTACCTGTATTGCATTTCCATCGGTCTCCATAAAAAGTACCTCATTTAATGGCATATAAAATTCCGTATCTCCCTTGTAAAAAACGAACTGCTGCCTGCATTTCCCTATGGTGGAAAGTGCCTGCTGTATTTCTTTTACCTGATCGTCCAGTTCCCTGCATCGGATCAATACCTGAAGTTCTTCAGCCCCGCTGTCACATTCAATCTGTACCTTCATACCATGTTCCATTTCCTTCTACACATGTGTTTTTCTTACTTCTACATTTATATTCTATTTCGAAAGAAATGTAAATATCCTTGCATCAAGAGGTCAGAAAAAGAGGGTAAGATGCATTGATCCTACCCTCAGTTGCATTTCTGTTTCCTGTTTTATCTCTTACAGATCGGTGATCTCGCTGTGAAGCTCCTGTAAGGATTTCAGTTCCTCCATTTTATGAGTCTTCACATAATGGATTCCTTCTGCTGTTGCCTTTGCTGCTGCAACGGTTGTAATATAAGGCACCTTCGCCTTAATTGCTGCCTTACGCAGGTAGCTGTCATCCTGTACCCCGCTCTTGCCGATCGGAGAATTTACGATGAGCTGGATTTCTCCGTTTGCAATCATATCGGAAATATCCGGACGTCCTTCGTAAAGCTTGTTTGCCTTGACAGCAGGTACGCCCGCTGCCGTCAGATAGGCGTAGGTTCCGCTTGTTGCAACGATCTTAAATCCATCTCCGACAAGGCTCTTTGCCACTTCAACCACTTCGTCCTTATCCTTATTATTCACGGAAATCAGAACGGTGCCTTCTAACGGAAGCTTGGACTGTACGGCTTCCTGTGCCTTAAAGAAGGCCTCTCCACAGGATACGGATAAGCCGAGAACCTCTCCGGTAGAACGCATTTCCGGTCCAAGTACCGGATCAACCTCCTGGAACATATTGAACGGGAATACAGCTTCCTTTACTCCATGATAAGGAATGTTCTGCTCCTTCAATGCCGATACCGGTGAAGGACGGCCTGTAATTTCAGAGGTAATAATATCGGTTGCAAGCGGTACCATGCGGATGTTGCATACCTTGGAAACAAGAGGCACGGTACGGGATGCTCTCGGGTTTGCTTCCAGTACGAATACCTTGCCTTTTTCAATCGCATACTGCATATTCATAAGTCCCTTGACATGCATTTCTTCTGCTATCTTACGGGTATATTCTTTAATGGTCTTCACATTCTCTTCACTGATGTGTACGGAAGGAATGATACATGCAGAGTCACCGGAATGAACACCGGCAAGCTCAATATGCTCCATTACTGCCGGAACAAAAGCATGCGTTCCATCACTGATCGCATCGGCTTCACATTCTAATGCATGATTTAAGAACCGGTCAATCAGAATCGGACGATCCGGTGTTACACCCACCGCAGCCTTCATATATTCTGCCATGCTCTCATCATCATAAACGACCTCCATACCACGTCCGCCAAGGACATAGGAAGGACGTACCATAACCGGATATCCGATGTTGTTGGCAATCCTGATGGCATCATCTACGGTGACTGCCATTCCGGATTCCGGCATCGGAATCTCTAACTTCTCCATCATCGCACGGAACAGGTCACGGTCTTCTGCAAGATCAATAACTGCAGGTGCGGTTCCTAAAATACGGACGCCGTTCTTTTCCAGTTCTGCTGCCAGATTAAGCGGAGTCTGTCCACCAAACTGAGCAATGACGCCGAGTGGCTTTTCTTTCTTATAAATGCTCAATACATCTTCCAGTGTTAACGGCTCAAAATAAAGCTTATCGGAGGTATCATAGTCGGTCGAAACCGTCTCCGGATTACAGTTCACAATGATCGTTTCAAAGCCAAGCTTCTTAAGTGCCATAGCCGCATGTACACAGCAGTAGTCAAATTCAATACCCTGGCCGATACGGTTCGGGCCGCCGCCTAAGATCATGATCTTCTGCTTATCAGATACCGGATCCTTGTCCGATGCATTGTAGGTAGAATAATAGTAAGCTCTGTCTTTCGTTCCGCTTACATGAACGCCTTCCCATGCTTCTTCTACACCGATTGCAATACGGCGGTTGCGGATTTCTTCCTCCGGAATCTCCAATAACTGACTTAAATATTTATCAGAGAAGCCATCCTTCTTTGCAGCGGTCAGTTGTTCATCACTGATCATTTCACCCTTATGCTTTAAGATCTCTTCCTCTTCTTCTACAAGCTCCTTCATCTGTTCGATGAAATATGCCTTTACTTTGGTCAGTTCAAAGATTTCGTCTACGGTAGCACCCTTACGAAGTGCTTCATACATCAGGAAGTGACGCTCACTTGATGGGGTAGCCAGTCTCTTTAACAGTTCTTCCTTGGATAACTGATCAAAATTCTTGGCATGTCCCAAACCATAACGTCCGGTTTCCAGGGAACGGATTGCTTTCTGGAAAGCTTCTTTATAGTTTTTACCGATACTCATGACTTCCCCAACGGCTCTCATCTGAGTACCAAGCTTATCTTCCACACCCTTGAACTTTTCAAACGCCCAGCGCGCGAATTTAATTACCACATAGTCTCCATCCGGAACATACTTATCCAGTGTGCCATACTTGCCACATGGAATATCCTTTAAGGTAAGACCACATGCCAGCATTGCGGATACCAGCGCAATCGGGAATCCGGTTGCCTTGGAGGCAAGTGCGGATGACCGTGAGGTACGGGGATTAATTTCAATAACGATGATTCTGTCTGTCACAGGATCATGGGCAAACTGTACGTTGGTTCCTCCAATGACCTGTACGGACTCAACGATCCGGTATGCCTGTTCCTGTAATCTCTTCTGGCACTCTTCTGAAATTGTAAGCATCGGTGCTGCACAGAAAGAATCTCCGGTATGCACGCCGAGCGGATCAATGTTTTCGATAAAGCAGACGGTAATGATATTGCCCTCTGCATCTCTTACTACTTCCAGCTCTAATTCTTCCCATCCTAAAATGGATTCCTCAACAAGAACCTGTCCGACAAGACTTGCCTGAAGACCTCTTGCACAGACGGTCTTTAACTCTTCTTTATTATAAACGAGTCCGCCGCCGGCGCCGCCCATGGTATACGCCGGACGTAAAACAACTGGGTAACCAAGCTTTTCAGCAATAGCAAGTGCTTCCTCAACGGAATAAGCAACTTCACTGCGAGCCATCTCGATCCCCAGTTTATTCATTGTTTTCTTAAATTCAATTCTGTCTTCTCCACGTTCAATCGCATCTACCTGAACGCCGATTACTTTTACATTGTACTTCTCAAGAATTCCTGCCTTGTTCAATTCGGAACAGAGATTCAATCCTGACTGACCACCTAAATTAGGAAGTAATGCATCGGGACGTTCCTTTGCAATAATCTGTTCCAGACGATCTACGTTCAACGGCTCGATGTACGTCACGTCTGCGGTTTCCGGATCCGTCATAATCGTTGCCGGGTTGGAATTCACTAAAACGATTTCATATCCCAGCTTCCGCAACGCTTTACACGCCTGTGTACCGGAATAATCGAATTCACATGCCTGCCCGATAATAATCGGACCGGATCCAATAATAAGTACCTTGTGAATATCTGTTCTTTTTGGCATTGTTTTCCCTCCACTTATCTGTCTTATTGTTACACACTGTGAATGATTCTATCACCTGCTCTACAGCCGTGTCAATGAAATTTATTTTTCTGTGGTTCCCGCGCACTTCCGGTCAGCTTTCCAGTTCATCCCCCGGAAGATACCACTGAAGGTTTCTGGCGGGAATGACCTCATACTGATCCGGTCCCTCGCCCTTGCGCAGATATACGTTACGAATACCTGCCTGAATGATCTGACGGGCACATAACGGACAAGGTCTGGCCGGATGGATGGAATTATCCTCCGGGTTGATTCCGGTCAGATACAAATCAGCTCCCAGTGTCTGTTCCCTTGAACAGTTCAGCAGCGCATTGGCCTCTGCATGAATGGCACGGCACATTCCATAACCCTCTCCCTGGTGCATGTTACGCTGCATCCGGGGACACACCCCGATATCGCAGCAGTTTTCAAAGCCCCTTGGTGAACCGTTATAGCCTGTGGAAATCACCGCATCATCCTTTACAATCACCGCCCCATACTTTCTCTTCAGACAGGTGCTGCGATATGCAAAGTTTTCTGCGCTGTTTAAATACATATCTTCTTTGGAAATACGCTGCCTTCCCTGTGGTTTAATCATTGCTCAGCTTCTCCTTAAAAAATGCAATCATATTATCCCAGATTTCCTTCTGGAAGAATCGTAAATCGGCATGGTCTGCGCCATCTACTTCAAGTAACGTAACATCACAGCCTGCTTCCTCCAGGGCATCATGCAGACGCACTCCCTGCTCAAACGGAACACACTTATCATCATTTCCGTGAATAATCAGGAACGGAGGTGCCGTCTTTGTTACATAATGTAACGGGGAAAGCTTCATGGCATCCTTTTTAAAGTTATAAACATTCTTTCCCAAAAACATCGTCTCCCAGGTAAGCGCAGCCTCTGCCTCATTGTCCATGCCCGGCATGGTGGTAAGATCCACTACCGGATACCACGGGCAGGCTGCCTGAAGTGCACTGGATTCCTCCAGATAGGCTCCCACATCAAACTTCTTATCCGTTGCAAGTGCGGCAAGACTTGCCAGATGACCGCCGGCAGACTCTCCTGAAATACCGATATGCTTCTTATCTATATGGTAACGGTCTGCATAAGCACGCAGGTAACGGATTCCCGCTTTCACATCTTCAAGAGCTGCCGGGAACGGTTCTTCATTGCTTGTACGGTACTGTACGCTCGCTACAACAAAGCCCTTGCGTGCCAGCCTGGAAAGGTAAGCAAGATGTGCGGATTTATCCATCTTCATCCATGCTCCACCGCAGACCCATACCACACAAGGGTATAACCGGGTATCATCCTCCGGATAAATAATATCCATCTTCAAATCCATACGGGTATGTCCGTACCAGGCATCCACCTGTGCAAATGACACATCCGTTGTCACAGAAAACTGCGGCTTTTTGACTGTAACTTCTATTTTCTTTCTCATCTGCTGTTTCGCTCCTTCTGTTCTTTCTATACTTTCTACCTCTATACGAACCTTTCAGCCATGCTCCTTCATTATCATCAGACAGTACACACCGGCTGAAAATTTATACTAACATTATCTTAGCGTTTTCAGTAGAAGAATGCAACCGGAATATCCCCGCATCTCTGTCCCGGTTACTGTTCACTCCCGAATCATCCCTGAATTATGTTCTGGTGAATCATGAATGAATCATGGGTGAATGAACCATGAGCTGAATAAACCATGGGTGAATAAACCATGTCCTGTCCTTTTTACGTCCTTATCTGTTTCAATTTATCGTGTCTCGAGATTCTTTTATTGTTTCTCGATAAATAATTATTGACATTCATGTTTTTCGGTGTTATATCTATAATAAAGTGATTGTGCAGATTACTACCCGATTACCACAACTTACAGATTAAGTGATTAAATGAGATCAAATAAAGCTGAAGATAAGCTGAATTGTTGCAGGCAGATGAAAACCAGAAGCCTGAAACATCAAAAAATCCATACAAACAACAGAAAGGAAACTTCTTTATGAAAAACAAACTTACTCTTTTTACCAAATGGCTGCTGGATTTCATGTATTACGCCGGGATTCTCACGACTGTACTTGTTCCTGTCATTATTTATTTTTACGGAAAGTACAACCCATATTTCAGCATACATATTTTATCCCTCAGCGTCATTTTCATGTTGTCCGGAATTCTCGCCGTCCTGATCATCCGTGAGCTGCGAAGGCTGTTCCTGAGTGTATTAAACGACAACTGCTTCATCCATGAAAATGTCCGGAGTCTTAACCGCATGGGAACCTACAGCTTTTTCATCGCCCTGATTACCTGCTGCCGCCTGTTTCTTTACCTGACTCCGGCTGTGCTGGTCATTATTCTGACCTTCGTGATTGCAGGACTGTTCAGCAAAGTGCTCTCCCAGGTCTTCGACCGGGCAGTCACCTACAAGCTCGAAAACGACCTGACCATATAAAAGCACCGGGTGCACTTTTCCCTATCAATGAACGGAGGTAAACAATACATGGCAATTATCATTAATCTTGACGTGGTGATGGCTAAAAATAAGATTGGCTTAACTGAACTGGCGAACGAAGTGGACATCACCCTTGCCAACCTTTCCATCCTGAAAAACAACAAAGCCAGGGCCGTCCGCCTTTCCACCTTAAATGCCATCTGCAAGGCATTAAACTGCCAGCCTGGTGATATCTTAGAATATGTTGACGATCCGGAGGAAGACGCTTCCTGCACTCCCCCGGATAACCAACACGAAATGTAACTGTGAAGGTACTGAATAATTATGAATCAATTTCCAAGGAGGAACTACCATGGAACCTGTTAAAACAAATGAAACTACAACACCTGTAAATCCCCTGTTTCCGGTTATGGGAATCGGCAGTCTTCTGTATGCCCTGCTTTATACGATCTGCCTGTACCATAATCCATCCGGAATCAGCTACCCTTTTTACATCGGTGGAACCTGCCTGTTTTTCTGCTTCTTTCGAATGAAGAGTTCACTTGCAGATTCTTCATGTGCGGGCAATGTTGCAATGCAGTCAATTTCCTGTAAAGGAAATTACAATCGTATCTTAACCCCCATGACGATCTTCGATCTCAGCAGCCTGATGTTACTTGCACTCTCTGTCTGCTTCACGGATTCCTCCTATCTGATCCTGCTTGGGAAAACCCTGATCTTTTTTCTCCTTCTGCATTTATTTCTGTGCAGCTTTTATGAGGACCGGCACTGGGATATCTTTACTTACGTATGGGCAATGATCAAAACCGTATTTTCAAGCCTTGCCTTCCTTGCCCGTCCATTTACGGATCTTACTGCCTATGTGAAAAACCGTCGGAATATCCAGACATCCCATACAGACAACAGACGTGTTCTTTCTATTGTGATCGGATTGACGGTTGCGCTGCTTGCCCTTCCTGCCATCCTGTTACTTTTAGGAAGCGCCGATGCCGTTTTTGCCAATCTCTTTCAGGATGCGTGGAACGTCTTTGAAGGAATTATGATCCATGGAGATATTTTGACCATACTGGTCATGTTTCTTTTTGGCTTTTTCCTCAGCTACTGCCTCCTTTGCCGGCTGCAGACACCCAATCTGAAGGAAGCTCCTTCCTGTCAAAAAGAAGATCCCGTGATTGCCATAACATTTACGTCCATCTTCTCGGTAATTTATGTTCTGTTCTGTATGATTCAGATTGTGTACCTTTTTGCAGGACTAGGCACACTTCCTGAAAACTATACCTATGCTTCCTATGCAAGAGCGGGCTTCTTCCAGCTGGTATTTGTATGCCTGATTAATCTCGTTTCGGTATTGCTGTGCATCCGCCTGTTCCGTCCGCACCGCATTCTGCAGCTCCTGCTTTCGGTGGTATCACTGTGTACCTTTGTCATGATTGCATCGAGTGCCTACCGGATGCTGCTCTATATCAGTGTATACCATCTGACAGTACTGCGTGTTTTCGTATTGTGGAGTCTGTTGGTTATCAGCTTCTTAATGGTTGGAACTCTGATTCTGATTTATAAACCGGACTTTCCCTTTGTACGGTATGGCATTATTGTCGTAACAGTGCTGTTCCTCTTATACAGCTTCTCCCGGCCGGATTACCGGATTGCACGTTACAATATTTCCCATGCCGCAAAGGATGATTACGCCCTTACCTATCTCTGCCAGCTGTCTGCCGATGCAGCCCCGGTGATTCTTGAGGAACTCCCGGAGGAAAGCGATGATCCGGATGATTACTACCTTTCCAATCTGCGGCAGGAGTATGTGGATTATCTCTCCGATTGTACCTCAGACCTTTCCATCCGGAGCTTTAATTTTTCCCGCTGGAAAGCGAAAAAACTGCTTGGGAATTGATTTTTCGGCATATTATAGCTACAATGAAGGAGTGGCAGATCTGCCACTCCTTTTCTATGGAAGCAGTTTTAGCACCAAACATCGTAACTATATGGAGATTTATTATGGAACAGATCGAAATTGCAGAGTATCAGAAAATTCTGGAACGCAATCCTTTTTGCAAATTACTGGGACTTGAGGTCACCTCCGTTTCCGAAGGGCATGTGCAGGGGCGTATCCCGTTCGACTCCCGCTTTCAGAATATGTATGGCGATTATCACGGTGGCGCGCTCTATGCTGCCGCCGACACCTTCTGTGGACTGGCAGCCATCACTTATGGCAGTTATGTCACTACGATTGATGCCAATATGCAGTACCTCCGGGCGGGCAGAGACACCGAATACATCACTTATGACGCAAGTGTCATCAAACGCGGACGCACCATTACCGTCGTTCAATTCTCCTGCTGTGATGACAAAGGCACTTTAATTAACACCGGCACCTTCTCCTTCTACAGTAAGGAAAATGCCTGCCCGGCCGGCATATTTGAAAAATAAGCTTACTTCGACAAATCCTTTACAATTTCACCGGCGATCATCAGACCTGCCACGGCAGGAACAAATGCCGTACTTCCTGGAATGTCCCGTCGCTCTGTACACTTATGGGCAGCTCCCGGAGGACAGATACAGTTCGTCCTGCAGCTGATGGACATATCCTCGACCGGGCGGATCGGCTGCTCATCCGAATACACCACCTTAAGGCTCTTCACATTACGCTTCTTCAATTCCCTTCGCATAACTCGTGCCAGCGGACAGACACTCGTGTCATAAATATCCGCAATCCGGAATCTTCCGGGATCCAGCTTGTTTCCGGCCCCCATGGCACTGATGACCGGAACATTCTTTTCCTTTGCCCGCATAATAATTTCAAGCTTTGCTGTCACTGTATCCACGGCATCTACAATATAGTCATATTCTTCAAACGGAAAGTCATCTGCATTTTCCGGCAGAAAAAAACACTGATAGGTTCTCACATCCACATCAGGATTGATTTCCAGCATCCTCTCCTTCATCACCTCTACTTTGTACTTTCCAACGGTCTTACGCGTGGCAATAATCTGACGGTTCAGGTTGGTTAAACATACCTTATCATCATCCACCAGATCAAAGGCACCGACACCGCTCCGGATCAGGGCTTCGCACACATAGCCCCCGACACCTCCGATTCCGAATACGGCAACTCTCGATTTTGCCAACTTCTGAATTGCTTCCTCTCCGATTAATAACTGTGTTCTTGAAAACTGATTTAACATTCTTTCCCTCTTTCTAACGCAAAGCCTCTTTGATCATATGGTTCTGTCTGGTCCATACCTGCAAACTCCGACCGGTAATCCGGTATCTGTAATTCTTTTGCTGCCATCGCAAAATAGATTTCCCTAATGTGTGGCCAGACACCTGTTTCTCCTGCTTCTGCTGATAATCGACCAGCCAGGTCAACGAGTGGTGCTGACCGGTTAATTCCAGTCAGCAGATTCTGGATACTGCTGTTAACAAACCATCCCCCTGCTTCTAAGAGTCCCCGTTTTCTGATATCTCTTACCACTCTCGGCATATCATACGGAACCTTCAAAAACTCCGGCTCCCACAAATTTCCTTCACTGCATTCCTTTCCATGCAGAATCATACATTGCGCATACCCCTTATCCTCCATGGCAATGCCCACACATCCCGGATTGTAATACTGCTTTTTCCCAACCGTTTTCATTCCTTTCCGGTGCGTATGTGCACAGATCAGATAATCCGTCGGAATTCTCTGAAGCCACTTTGCAACCCTTTCTCCATCCAACTGCAGCAGTTCTCTTGTACTCTCTGGTGAGCCATGTGCACAGGTGATCGAAGGATACCCTTCTTTCTCATATACAAAGCTGATCGGAAGCCTTTCAAAGAATGCAATGTCCTGTTCCGTCAACTGCTCATAAGTATAAAGAAGATTGCCACTTGCAGAATTATAAATCCACTTCTTCTCTTCCCTTCCTGCCAGCCGGTCCTCCCTCTGTGCCAGCATATACTCTTCCCGGTTGCCACGCAATAAATAACACACATGGCTCTGGATAAACTCATAAAGAAAATCCAGCGTTTCCCTGGTGTATGGCGTATCCGAAACATAATCTCCCAAAAGGAAATATTCATCACAGCCTTCTTCTTCCAGATAGTCCACGCAGGCGCGAAAGGCAACAATATTACTGTGTATGTCCGAGATTACTCCGATTTTCATGCTGAAATTTCCCTTCTTTTTCTTCCGGAATTAATTCTTTAAAATAAAATCCTACCCTTATCATTGTATATCGAAAATACAATTCGTCAACATCTTGTTTCTTCTTATTTATAATGCTATAATTTGTCGCAGGAATAAAGGAGGTAATATACCATGTATGAATTTACAGAAGATTGCATGATCCATATTGAACAGATAGACAATGAGCATCGTAAGTTATTTCAGATGCTTAACGAAGCCTTTACCATGGTTCAGGAAACTGAAGATGTTTCTGCCATTACCATAAGCCTTCTTTCCAATTTGAAGAATTATGCAATGACTCATTTTGCCCATGAAGAAGCTTATATGGAAAGCATCCATGATCCGGAGCTTTCCCTGCAGAAAACTCAGCATGCCATGTTTACCCAGAAGGTAAATTCTTTCGTTCCGGATACTTCTTCTCCGGAAGCTGCCAGAAAATCCCTGAACGACCTGTTGACTTATTTAGTCCGCTGGCTGTACCGGCACATTTTATGCAGCGATATGATGATCGGAAAATCTCTTTCAAGCACAGAGAGCGATCCTTTTGCCTTCACATCCAAATACATGACCGGCATTACACTCATTGATGATGAACATCGTCGTTTATTTGAAATTATTAAGGAAACCAATGATCTGATTCACGAGGAATTCCTCCATGATAAATATGATAAAATTGTAAGACTGATTACAGAATTAAAAGATTATACCGAATTCCATTTTTCGGATGAGGAAGCCCTGATGACCCGTATTCAGTATCCCGGTCTGGATGCCCAGAAGCGCGCACACTCTGCATTCATTGAGCGGCTTGTAGAGATCGACCTCAATGATCTTGATGAAATGGATGATCATCAGCAGGAATATCTTTTAGACCTGATCCAATTCCTGCTGGACTGGCTTACCAACCATATTCTTGCCTGTGATCAAAAAATCGGAGAATACATGCGTGAACATCATCTTTCCGAATAATTTATTGTTTCAGAATAGGAAATATGTACTATTTTATATTGATTCCTGTCACCAAATATTTTAAAATAATGGCAAGTAGGTTTTCACTTACTACTTACGTTGAGGTTATTATGAATTCATTTATCAAAAATATGTTTTATAAACAGCGGCAGGAGTTTCAGGATGCGATTCCTGCCCGTGATACTGAATTTACATTTCCGGCAGACGTTACAGAAATCCGTAATGTCCCCTATGCTGAAGATTCTGATCCTGCACACCGCATGGATATCTACCGTGCTGATGCTTTTGCCGGCAAGGAGCTTCCTGTGATTCTGAACATTCACGGGGGAGGATTGATTCTCGGGTGCAAGGAATACAACCGGTATTTCTGTGCTCAGCTGAGTAAGCTTGGGTATCTCGTATTCAGTATTGAATACCGCCTCGTACCAGACTGCCTGTTCTTTGACCAGTGTGAAGATGTATTCACCGCCATGCGATGCATCAAGCGTAAGCTTCCGGAATACCAGGGACTGAAGGATCGGGTTTATGCCGTTGGAGACAGCGGTGGTGCGATGCTTCTGACCTATTGCGCTGCCATGCAGAACTCTCCGAAGATTGCGGGAACTGCCGGTGTCAGTCCTGCTTCCCTGCGCTTAAAGGCGCTCGGACTCATCAGTGGAATGTACTATACCACCCGTTTTGATAAGATTGGATTATTTCTCCCTTCTTATTTATATGGAAATCATTACAAGAAAAGCGCTTTTTCTTCCTATGTGAACCCGGAGCATCCGGGGATAGTAACCGCTCTTCCTCCCTGCTTTCTGACAACCAGTGCAGGAGATTATCTGCGCAGCTATACCCTTGATTTTGAAAAAGCACTTTCCAGATATCAGGTTTCCCATCATCTTTTGGACTTTTCCGAAAGAAAAGATCTCCCCCACGCCTTCAGTGTAATTGATCCTTTCCGCAAGGAAAGCATTGAACTGCTTGAAGACATGTCCGGATATTTTCAACAGTTCCAATGATACTGGATTTTAATTTACGGAGGTACTTATGAATTACGACGAATCTGTTTTCAAAGAAAAAGCCAACCGGCGGGCCAGAAAAATCTGGCTTATCTTTGCCATTCTGCTATCTGCCAATTACGGCAGTGATGTTGCCAACGGAATCCATGCTGTTCCTTACTACCTTACCTTTCTGGCTCTTTGCTGGTTCCCGATTCTCATTGGTGAAATCACACTTCGGGTGAAGGGATATGCCACAGAGCTCTACCGGTATATTTTAGCCATCGGATATGGTATTTTTTATACCTATGTCATCTGTACTACAAGTTCTCCGATTGCCTTTACCTATATTCTTCCTGTGACAAGTCTTCTGGTTCTTTATAAGAACAGGAAGTTCATGGTCACCTGTGGAATTGTTAATTCACTCATTATTATCGGAAGTGCTGCTTACCGGATTTCCCTCGGCTTTAATTCTGCAACGAATATAAAGGATTATCAGTTAGAGCTTTCCTGCATTATCCTCTGCTATATCTGCTACGTTATGTCCATTAAACATCTGAATGAATCTGACGGTGCAATGACCGACAGCATCCGTGCCGACCTTCACCGTGTAATTACTACCGTTGAAAAGGTAAAGGAAGCCTGTAATTCCATCATGGATGGTGTTACCGTTGTGCAGGAACTGGCCTCCGAGAATACCCACGGTGCCAGCATTGTTGTCCGGAGTCTCCACAAGCTGCAGGACAATAATCATAATCTCCAGAATACTACAACCTCTTCAAACGAAATGACCTCTGATATTCACTCCCAGGTCAATCAGGTGGCCGAACTGATTAAGCAGATGGTAGCTCTTACCGCAACCTGCGAAGATCATGCCAGAATCAGTTCCACAGACCTGGACAGCCTGATTACAACAACTAATACCATGGCAGATCTTTCCGGGGATATTGAAAAGACCCTGCAGGATTTCAAGAATAATTTTGCAATGGTAAAGAAAGAAACCGGAACGATTGAACAGATTACCAATCAGACTAATCTCCTTGCTTTAAATGCTTCCATTGAAGCAGCAAGAGCCGGAGAAGCCGGTAAAGGCTTTGCCGTCGTTGCCGACCAGATCCGTTCCTTAAGTACAGAAACAAAATCCTCTTCCGGACAGATCTGGCAGGCTCTTCAGCATCTGGAAGAGACCTCCGATAAGATGACTTCTGCGATTGAAGAAACTCTGGAACTGATCCATCTGACACTTGAAAAGGTAACAGCTGCCGGAAGTAATATTACACAGATTGCAAGTGATACGACTCAGCTTGGTGACCATATTCAGGTAATTGATACCGCTATGAAGGAAGTGGAATCCTCGAATGTTCATCTCGTTGAAAATCTGGAAGAAGTATCCCACATCGTGGATGATATGACGGGAAGCATCACCGATTCCAATGAAATCAATAACCGTATGCTCAGTAAATATGATGAATCTGCCAATAACATTAATGATATCGAGAATGTGATTGAAGCGCTCATGTGTGAACTTGGAATTGGCGGTTTTATGGGTACCGAAGATGTCCAACCCGGTATGAAGCTTTCCATCAATCTGAACGAACACTATTATGATGGCGAGATTCTCTCACGCGATGATAATTTATTGCATATTACTCTTCCTGAGCCACCTGCTCTTACCAAAACAACTGATTGTAAATTAAATGTAACCGTAGGAAATGTCATTTATTCCTGGGAACACACAAAGCTTGATCCTTCTGATACCAAAAATAAATTTACAGTATTGGTTGAATCTAGACCTAAGATCGTAAACCGTAGAAAATACCCTCGTGTAGATGTATCTAACAGTTGTACCATCACCGTTCCCAATGATAATCTCGTAATTCACGGTAACCTGGAAAATCTCAGTGCCAACGGATTTGCTTTTCTGACGAGTAGTGAGTATTTTACAGATCATAAAGGAGTTACTGTATCTGTAGAAATAAATGATTTTGCTCTTCCAAAGCATAATCATCTGGAAGGACATGTCATTCGATGCTCGAATGATGACGGAGTATATATTGTAGGCTGTCAGATGCCTACAGACGACTTCTTTATCCGCGAATATGTAAAAGAACGCTTAAAAGAAATGAAAGAAACGGAGAATGCCTGAAGCCTGGCATTCTCCGTTTTCTCTGTAAGCACTGTTGAAAACCGATAATATTTCTATGTATTTCCACAGTTTTTTCATTCCTGTTTCTCAAATTCTCTTGCTATATCCTCTAAAAGCTCACGAATCGGAAGGTGCTGGGGACAGATTGCTTCGCATTTACCACACTTAATACAATCGGATGCACGATGTCCCAACGAGGTATGAACATCCCTGTATTCCCGTTCTGCATTTCTGTCCTGATGAATCTGTCTGGCATTCATTACTGTGAAAATATCAGGAATTGCAATCTGCTTTGGACATCCCTCCACACAATAACGACAGCCCGTACAACGTATCAGATCCATATGATTAAAAATGTTCTGTACCTCGTATACAGCTTTCAGCTCCTTTTCATTTAACGGTTTAAAATTCTTCATATAGCTTAAGTTATCCTGCATCTGTTCCATATTACTCATTCCGGAGAGAACCATCATTACCCCGGGAAATCCGGCCGCATAACGGATTGCATAGCTTGCAGGACTTCCTCCCTGCAGCTCGTCTAATACATCACCGGCTATTTTAGGAAGGTTTACGAGACTTCCACCCTTAACCGGTTCCATAATAATGATCGGCTTGTTATGCTTTCTGCATACCTCATAGCACAAGCGGCTCTGAATCTTGGGATCCTCATAATCCAGATAATTAAACTGTATCTGAACCACCTCAATCTGCGGATATTCCGTCAGGATCTGATCCAGCACCTCTGCCGTATCATGAAAGGACATACCCACATGGCGTATTTTCCCTTCCTTTTTAAGCTCAAAGGCAGTTTCATATGCCCTGCAGGATTTAAAATGGGGGAAGTTTCCGGAACCCTGCGAATGCATCAGATAAAAATCAAAATAGTCTACGCCACAGGCCTCCAGCTGACTCTCAAAAAAGGGCCGGATATCCTCTTCCTTCTTAAAATAATTACCCGTAAGCTTATCGGTGAGAATATACTGTTCCCGCGGATAACGACTGGTCAGACATTCCCTGACCGCAAGCTCACTTTTTCCCTGAATATATCCATGCGCTGTATCAAAATAGTTAAAACCTTCCTTTAAAAATAAATCTACCATTTGTCTGGTCTGTTCAATATCTACATCCTCACCAATCATCGGCAGTCTCATGCAGCCAAAACCAAAATTCTTCTTAATCTTGTCCATATCTTAACTCCTTTTATCATAATCCCAAGCCCAAAATAACCATCCTGTCAACACAATTCTGCATTGCTTCGGATAGTTACTTATATTCTATCATATCTTACGAAAATTGTATAATTCCTATTACAAAAACAGGAAACACTGATTCACTCAATGTTTCCTGTTTCCATCATGCAGGTGGCCGGACTTGAACCGGCACGGTGTTGCCACCGGGGGATTTTTTCAAGGCTTTTTTACAAACAAACTGAAGTTCATCCCAATATGCAGACTTTTGATTATACACGCTTATAAATTATTGGTTCATCATATCCAAAAGTTCTCTTTCCATTAACTTCCATGCTTTCCGATACTTCCAGGAAATTGTTGGAGAACTTTTCCCAAAGTTTGAATGTCATTACCGGAGAGAACTGGCTTGTGCTGCCACCTTCCCAGATTCCGTCCTTTTCATGATAAAGTGCTGGAGTAAATTTTTCAGATTTTTCTAGTTTAGAGTAATCAACATTCTTCATAGAATCATATGAAAATGTATTTTTATCTTCTCCTTTTGGAATTTCATAAGAAGAAAGTAAAATTCCCTGTTCTATTTCCATGATAAGGAAAAGATGTGGAGATGCATGACGTTTTCCATTAATTTCATAATAACTCTCTTCAACAACAAATTTTCCTTTGAAATCTTTAGGAAGGTTATTTATTTTGTCATTACAGATTGTATTTACATGTTCCGCATATGGATATATTTTCCCTTCTGCCTGCATCTTATTAAATTGATCCTTATTATCAAAATGTCCTGTCATCATTCCTACAAAATTTTCAAGTTTCATCATATACTTTACCTCCAGGTATTTTCCTAAACATATTGTGTATTCATTTTAAGTACAACTTTATGTATCTTACTTACAACATTTTCCAGTTATCGAACACTATTTCTCTTTTGCTTTTGCTATACTGGCGATATCTCCCACTCCATTCAATACCATTGTCGGAAGATAAGCATAAGTTTTGAGTGTGTCCTTCGTTGAACATCCAGAGAGAACCAATACAGTAAACATACCACTTTCCATTCCTGAAATCACATCTGTATCCATACGGTCCCCAACCATTACTGCTTCTGCTGAATGACACCCATGCATAAAATCAAATGCATCGTGGTGTGAAATCAAAGTAAATTTTTCTATCTGCAGAACATTTTATGACTGCATATCCTTCACACATGTACTTCGATAGTCACTTGGCGAAATTTTATATCTTTCCTTGAATACCCGGTTAAATGTCCTCTGGCTTTCAAATCCACTATCCAGGCAAATATTTGTAATAGAATCGCTCGTATTTTCCAAGCGATGACATGCATAGTTCAACCTTGCATCATTAAGATACTGATTGAAATTTCTATGAAAGATTTTGGAAAAGAGTCTGGATAAGACATATTTACTCACACCCAGGTCTTTTGCCATTTCTTCCAATGATAACTTTTTCTTGAAATTTGCTGATATATAGGAAACCGTCTGGTAAATAAGGTCTTTGCTCCCCACATGACTCTTCTCTACCAGATTCAGTTTTCCTATGCAGCGCGCAAACACAATTTGAAGATATGCCTGTGCAACAGTAATATCCGACTGTTCTGTCTCTA